>ERZ779629.41-NODE-41-length-62089-cov-27.736193_pt1 | contig 62089 bp, 58 predicted proteins | sample MGYA00514192_ERZ779629 | MGnify/ENA primary metagenome ERZ779629 (study PRJEB29562, sample SAMEA4376709) | mouse gut metagenome | isolation source: Cecum | study: EMG produced TPA metagenomics assembly of the A DSS colitis mouse model was used to assess the... | reverse complement strand
ATTGGTACGGGCCGCTTACTTGGACTTCTGCGTCTATTTGGGAGTGTTCTCAGGGTAGTGCCAATACCTGGAGGAACAGACTGCGGCGCCTCTCTGACATGCGCCGCAGGAAGGGGTACGGGCTCCTTTTTGGAGGTTTGAGCGAATCTGTAATAGGGCGTTCCCCGTTGATGGCTCTACCCCTTTAAAAGGCCGGCAGGCGGAGTTATTCAAGTACCAGTCCCCTAGATTAGATGCCCGAAGGACTTCTTGTTCACGTGGCATCCAATCCATCAAAGATTCCACCCAATCCCCCGTAAGTCCCCCGCCGAGGCGGCGCGACCCAGGCCGCCGGAAGGCGGCCGGGCCGGTCGTTCGGCCGTAGGCCGAATGACGGCCCCCGGGGAGGCCCCGAGAGGGAGGTCTGGAACCCCCGGTTCCAGCGATTTTTTGGTTACTTTTTGTTCGCACAAAAAGTAACCGCGGGGCGTGGGGCCGCGTAGGCCCCACAAGCTGTAGGGCTGCAACCCAGCTGCCCTCGCGCCCGGAGGGCGCGACGCTTACTCTGCCGCCGTTACCCTCACCCCGTGCTCCCGGCAGTACTCCCACGCCTCCTGCGGACACTGCGCGTCCGTAATAACCTCCTCCATGTCGGAAAGCAGCCCATAGGACATGAGGCTGCCGCCGCCGAACTTGCTGGCGTCGGCGAGGAGATACGCCCTCTGGCTCTGGCGGACCGCCAGCTTCTTCAGTTCATATTCAATGTAGGTGGATACGTTCAGCTTCCCATCCGGGGAGATGCCGGACACGCCCATAAAGGCCTTGCCGTAGTGGTAGCGGCCCAGAAATTCCAGCGTGCTCACGTCGGCCACCGAGTTGGTGCGGCGGTTCATGCTGCCGGGCAGGACGATCACCTCCACATTGGGTTTGCTGTAGGCCTGGGTGACCACGTAGAGGTTGCCGGTGATGACGGTCACGTGCTTGACCGGGTCCAGAAAGTCGATCAGATGCATGGCGGTGGTGCCGGAGTCAATAAAAATGATGTCGTTGTCCCCGATCAGCCGCCCCGCCTGGCGGGCAATGGCCCGCTTGGCGTCACAGCGCAGCTCCGTGCGCTGCGTGAACAGAGGAACCTGCTGGTGCTGCACCACCCGCACGCCGCCATAGATTTTCTCTACCGCCCCGGTCTGCACCAAGTAGGCCACGTCGGAACGGACGGTGTTCATGGACACGCCGAAGGCTTGGCGCAGCTCCTCCATGGTGGCGCTCTTCTGCCGGGCGACCAGGGCCTCCATCTGCTTTCTCCGGGAATCCTTCACGGGTGGCGCGCCTCCTTCTCCGGAAATACCGGAAATTTCGATGGCATTACTATACCGCAATACAAGAAAATTGTCAACTGTTTTAGAAAAATTAGCAAGTTATTAATTAGAATGACAAAAAATACAAGAGACCTTACATTTCAAATTGACAAACAGGGGAACGAATGCTACAATCTCCCTTGTAGAAGTGTTTGCACAGAAACAACGAAACTTTTTGAAACGGAGGACATTTTCATGGCAAAGGTTAGAGTAGGCGTGGCGGGCTACGGCACCATAGGACAGCGTCTGGCGGACGGCGTGGCCATGCAGGGCGACATGGAGCTGGTGGGCATCGCCGATCTGGCCCCCACCTTGGCCATCCGGGCCCTGCGGGAGAACGACATGGTGGTCGCCAACAATGTCAAGTACAATCTGTACCTGGTGGGCGGCGCGGACAAGGGGAAATTTGACGCCCTGGACATCCCTGTGGCCGGCTCCTTTGAAGACCTGTGCGGCAAGGTGGACATCATGCTGGACTCCTCCCCCGGCGGCGTGGGCGCCAAGAACAAGGAGCTCTATGAGAAGATGGGCGTGAAGGCCATCTTCCAGGGCGGCGAAAAGAACTCTGTGGCGGACGTGTTCTTCCACGGCTACGCCAACTACGAGAAGGGCCTGGGTCAGAACTACCTAAAGCTGACCAGCTGCAACACCACGGGGCTCATCCGCACTGTGGACTGCCTGGACCGGGCCGTGGGGGTGGAGAAGGTGGCTATCACCATCATCCGCCGCGTGGCGGATCCCGGCGACTACCACCGGGGGCTGACCAACGCCCTCCAGATTGACAAGGCCCCCAGCCACCAGGCGGTGGACCTGATGACCATCATGCCCCACGTGGAGGCCACCGGCATTCTGGTACATACCCCCGTGACCCACGGGCACATCATCACTGTCCTGGCCTCCGGCAAGGATGGGAAGAAGATCACCCGCGAGCAGGCGCTGGAGGCCTTCCGGGCCCATCCCCGCATCCGCACCGTCACCATTGACGAGGGTTTCCTGGGCAACGCCAGCCTGTTCAAGTACGCCCGGGACCTGGGCAACCGCCGGGGCGATATGTACGAGATCGGCCTCTGGGAGGACAGCATTGTGGAGAGCGGCGACGACATCATGTATGCCATCAACATCCCCCAGGAGAGCGTGACCATCCCCGAGACGATGGACGCCATTCGGGCGGCCATGGAGATGCAGCCCACTCGGGAGAGCGGTACCGCCGAGACCAACAAGTACCTGGGTATCGGCAGATTCAAGTAAGCGGCGCTGCGCGCCGCGGCGGCCTCTCTTCTATGGGGAAGCTCCGGGGCTTGCGCAGCCCCGGGCCCTGCGGTTACTTTTTATACGAATAAAAAGTAACCAAAAAGTCGCCAAAACCAACGGTTTTGGATTCCTTATTATTGCGGGGGAGATTGTTTTGCGCCCGAGGTCAGGTCTGTCCTGTCTACATAGGTTCAGGCCGCTTCGCAGGACTTCTGCGTCTGTTTCGGCGTGTTCTAACGGCAGTCTTTGGGTGACAGCGCCGATGGTGCGGCGGGGCCTCTGTCGTCTGCTGCCGCACTCCTGGCGATGGCGTGCACCGATTGTAGAAGCGGCGCCGCAGCAGGCACTGCCGTTAGAGCAAACGGTAGACGCTAGAATCCGTGCACCAGCGAAAAGACCGGGGCAGAATCAACCCCGATCCGTCGGAGGGCAAATAAATTACCCCCGTAGTCAGGAGGATTCTTAAGGAACGCAGTTCCTTAAGCGACCTTTTGCTTCTTTTCGTTCGCACGAAAAGAAGGCCCTGCCGCCGGCGAGGCGGCAAGCTCCCGTTCAGAAGAGAAGAGGAGGCGGCCCCACAGGGGCCGCAGGAGGAAGCTATGCGATTTGGAATCAAGACCCTCGACGACGCCTGTGTGGAGAGCAAAACCGTCCTCTGCCGGGTGGACATCAACCAGCCCGTGGACCGGGAGAAGGGGACCCTCAAGAGCATCAACCGCATCGAGGCCTGCGTCCCCACCATCCGGGAGCTGTCCGACAAGGGGGCGCGGGTGGTCCTGCTGGCCCACCAGGGCAGTGACATCGAGTATAAAAATTATTACACCACCCGGCCCCACGCCGCGGTCCTGTCCCGGCTGCTGGAGCGGGAGGTTCGGTGGATCGACGACGTGTGCGGCCCCGCCGCCCGGGAGGCTATCCTGAAGCTGGAGGACGGGCAGATTCTCCTGCTGGACAACGTCCGCTTCGCAGCGGAGGAGCAGACCCTGTTCGAGATGAAGCTCCGCCTCACCCACGCCCAGCAGGCCAGGACCCAGCTGGTGGAGAAGCTGTCCCCCCTGGCGGACCTGTACGTCTGCGACGCCTTCGCCGCCGCCCACCGGGACCAGCCCAGCCTGTGCGGCTTCGAGCAGGTGCTGCCCTCCTACATGGGGCGGCTGTTTGAGAAGGAGTTCTGCACCGTGTCCCAGGTGATGGAGGCCCCGGACCGGCCCTGCGTGTTCGTGCTGGGGGGGGCGAAGATCTCCGACGCGTTCCTGATGATGACCACGGTTCTGGAGCGGGGCGTGGCGGACCGGATTCTCACCGGCGGCCTGGTAGGGAACATCTTTCTCACCGCCCTGGGCCGGGAGATCGGCCGGGGCAGCGTGGACTTTATCATGAAGTCCAACTGCGGCGAGTACATTGAGAAGGCAAAGGAGCTCTATACCCGGTACGGCGAAAAGATCGCCCTGCCGGTGGATCTGGCCTGGGCGGCGGACGGCGCGCGGCGGGAGGCGGCCCTGGGCGGCGTCCCGGCGGATATTGCCGCCGTGGACATCGGCGGGGAGACCGCCAAGGCCTACCGGGAGGCCATCATGAGCGCGAAGACCGTGTTCGTCAACGGCCCCATGGGCGTCTTTGAGCAGGAGGCCAGCGAGGCGGGGACTCGTGCGGTCTGGCAGGCTCTGGCGGACACGGAGGCCCATACGGTCCTGGGCGGCGGCGACAGCATCACCGCCACGGAGAAGTACGGCTTGACGGACAAAATGGGGTATATCTGCACCGGCGGCGGCGCGCTGATCCGGTTCCTGACCGGCGAGGAACTGCCGGTGGTCAAGGCGCTGCGCTACGGCGCAGGGCTGTGTTAAGAATGGAGAGGTGACACAACATGGAAGCAGCAACAAAAAAGCAACTGCAGGCGCTGGCCGTGCGCATCCGCATGGCGGCACTGGAGGCCATCCACTCCCTGGGCTCCGGCCATCTGGGCGGGGCGCTGAGCATCGCCGACGTGCTGGCGGCGCTGTACGGCGGCGAGATGAAGGTGGATGTGAACAACCCCAAGTGGCCGGAGCGGGACAAGCTGGTTTGCTCCAAGGGCCATGCCGGCCCGGCGGTGTACGGCACCCTGGCGGTGAAGGGCTATTTCCCCTATGAGGAGCTCAAGACCCTCAACCGCCCCGGCACCCGGCTGCCCAGCCACTGCGACCGGAACAAGACCCCCGGCGTGGACATGACAACCGGCTCCCTGGGGCAGGGCACGTCCCTGGCCTGCGGCATGGCTCTGGGCGACCGCCTCAAGGGCCGGGACGCCCGGACGTTCCTCATCGTGGGCGACGGGGAGTCCAACGAGGGCCAGGTGTGGGAGGCCATGGCCTTCGCCGCCGCCAAGGGGCTGGACAACCTGGTAGTCCTGCTGGACTGGAACAAGCGGCAGCTGGACGGCTGGACGGAGGACGTGTACCCCATGGGGGACTACGTGGCCAAGTTCGAGGCCTTCGGCTTTGACACCGTGAAGGTGGACGGCAACGACGTGGAGGCGGTGGCCCAGGCCCTGGAGCGTACCCGCCGGAGAGGCGGGAAGCCCTACGCCATTGTGCTGGACACCGTGAAGGGCGCGGGGATCCAGGAGGTGGCGGACACCGCCATGAACCACAGCATCCCCGTCAGCGACGAGCAGTTTGAGAGATGGACCGCCCAGCTCAAAGCGGAGCTGGAAGGGCTGGAGGGCTGAGCGATGATGAAAATTGTCTATACAGGGGAGATGGATCCCCGCCTGTGCAAGAACGTGCTGGGGGAGACCATCCCCGCCCTGGCGGAGCGGGACCCGGACGTGGTGTATCTGGATGCGGACCTTATGAGCTGCATTGGCACCGGCAAGTGGGCCGGGGCCAACCCGGACCGGGCGGTGAACTGCGGCATCGCCGAGGCGAACATGGTGGGCGTGGCCTGCGGCCTGGCCTCCGCCGGGTGCAAGCCCATTGTCCACACCTTCGGCCCCTTCGCCTCCCGCCGGTGCTACGACCAGGCGTTTTTGAGCGGCGGCTACGCGGGCAACGACATCACCATTATCGGCACCGACCCCGGCGTCACCGCCGCCCTCAACGGCGGCACCCACATGCCCTTTGAGGATGTGGCTCTGTACCGGGCCATGCCGGGGGCCACGGTGATCGACGTCACCGACCCCACCCTGCTCATCAGCGTTTTGAGCCAGTGCGTGGACCGCCCCGGCGTGAAGTACATCCGGGTGGGGCGCAAGCAGTACGCCAAGGTCTACGAGGAGGGCAGCGAGCTGCCCATCGGCAGGGCCGTCACCCTTCGGGAGGGGACCGACATCGCCATCTTCGCTGCCGGCATCATGGTCCACGAGGCCATGCAGGCCGCCAAGACCCTGGAGGCCGAGGGCGTCAGCGCGGCGGTCATCGACATGTTCACCATCAAGCCCCTGGACGAGGAGGCCGTGGAGAGCTGGGCGAAGCGGTGCGGCGCGGTGCTCACGGCGGAGAACCACAATAAATACGGCGGCCTCTGGTCCGCCGTCAGCGAGGTGCTGGCCCAGCGCTGCCCCGTTCCCGCCGGCTATGTGGCCGTGGAGGACGAGTTCGGCGAGGTGGGTCCCCAGGGCTACCTCCAGGAGCGCTTCGGCCTCACTGCCGCCCGCATCGTGGAGCAGGCCAGGGCCGTTGTGGCGAGGAAATAGCGCGATGAAGCTGCGTTTCGGATGCGGCGTGGGGACCCAGGAGGCGGAGGTCCCGGAGAGGAACCTTCTGGGCGTTCTCCACGCCAACGAGGTGGCCCTGGGCCTCACCGGTGAGGCGGAGGTCCGACGGGCCCTGGCCGAGCCCATCGGCTCCCCCCGCCTGGGGGAGATCGTCCGCCCCGGCGAGAAGATCGCCGTCGTCACCAGCGACATCACCCGGCCCATGCCCACCTATAAGGTGATGCCCGCCCTGCTGGATGAGCTGTATGCGGCGGGGGTCCGGCGGGAGGACGTCACGCTGGTGTTCGCCCTGGGCAGCCACCGGAGGCATACGGATGAGGAGAGAAAAAAGCTGGCAGGAGAGCGCGCGTGGAGCGAGATCGCCTGCGTGGACAGCGATCCCGCCGACTGCGTCTCCATGGGCGTCACCGCCGCCGGAACGCCGGTAGACGTCACCCGCGCCGTGGCGGAGGCGGACCGGCGCGTCTGCCTGGGAAACATTGAGTACCACTACTTTGCCGGCTACTCCGGCGGGGCCAAGGCCATTATGCCCGGCGTGTCCACGCGGGACGCCATCCAGTCCAACCACTCCATGATGGTCCGGAGCGAGGCTTGCGCCGGGGCCCTGGAGACCAACCCCCTGCGGATGGATATTGAGGAGGCCGGGGCCCTGTGCGGCATCGACTTCATCCTCAACGTGGTCCTCAGCGAGCACAAGGAGATCATCCGGGCGGTGGCGGGCCACCCCGTAAAGGCCCACCGGGCCGGGTGCGCCTTCCTGGACGCGCTGTATCTCAAGGAGCTGCCCCGGGGCGCGGATATCGTCCTGGTCAGTCAGGGGGGCGCGCCCAAGGATTTGAACCTCTACCAGACCCAGAAGGCCCTGGACAACGCCCGCCACGCGGTGAACCCCGGCGGCGTGATCGTCCTCATCGGCTCCTGTAAGGAGGGGCTGGGAGAGCGGGTTTTCGAGGAGTGGATGACCACATCCCCATCCCCCCAGGCCATGATCGAGCGCATCGGCCGGGACTTCCAGCTGGGGGGCCATAAGGCTGCCGCCATCGCCATGACCCTGGAGAAGGCGGACGTGTACCTGGTGAGCGACTTGGAGCCGGACTTCGTCCGCTCCATCTTCCTCACCCCCCAGCCGTCGGTTCAGGCGGCCCTGGACGCGGCCTTCGCCAAGCTGGGGCCGGAGGCCACGGTGCTGGCCATGCCCTACGGCGGCTCCACCCTGCCGAGGATCGTAAAACAATAAAAGGAGAAAACCTGTTATGGATTACGCAAAGGAATCTCTCCGCCTCCATGAGGAGTGGAAAGGAAAGATCGAAGTCATCGCCACCGTCCCCGTGGAGAGCAAGGAAGATCTCTCCCTGGCCTACACCCCCGGCGTGGCCCAGCCCTGCCTGGAGATTCAGAAGGATGTCAGCAGGAGCTACGAGCTGACCCGCCGGCATAACCTGTGCGCCGTCATCACCGACGGCAGCGCGGTGCTGGGGCTGGGGGACATCGGCCCCGAGGCCGGCATGCCCGTCATGGAGGGCAAGTGCGTGCTGTTCAAAGCCTTCGGCGGCGTGGACGCCTTCCCCCTGTGCGTGAAGACCCACGACGTGGACGAGTTTGTCAACGCGGTGTATCTCATGTCCGGCAGCTTCGGCGGCATCAACCTGGAGGACATCGCCGCCCCCCGGTGCTTCGAGATCGAGCGGAAGCTGAAGGAGAAGTGCGACATCCCTATCTTCCACGACGACCAGCACGGTACCGCCGTCATCACCCTGGCGGGCCTGACCAACGCCCTGAAGGTGGTGGGCAAGAGGAAGGAGGACGTGAAGATCGTCACCTCCGGCGCGGGCGCGGCGGCGGTGTCCATCGTGAAGCTGCTCCTCTCCGCCGGGTACAGGCATGTGACCATGTGCGACCGGAAGGGCGCCATCTACGCCGGCCGGGAGGGCCTGAACTGGATCAAGGAGGAGATGGCCCAGGTCACCAACCTGGAGAAGAAGGCCGGCCCCCTGGCCGACATGCTGGCGGGGGCGGACGTGTTCATCGGCGTCTCCGCGCCCGGCACCGTCACCACGGAGATGGTGAAGACCATGAACAAGGACGCCGTCATCTTTGCCTGCGCCAACCCCACCCCGGAGATCTTCCCCGAGGACGCCAAGGCCGGCGGCGCGGCGGTGATCGCCACGGGCCGCAGCGACTTCCCCAACCAGATCAACAACGTCCTGGCCTTCCCCGGCATCTTCCGGGGGACCTTCGACGTGCGGGCCGGCGACATCAACGAGGCAATGAAGGTTGCCGCCGCCAATGCCCTGGCGGAGCTGATTTCTGATGAGGAGCTCAGCGCGGACTATATCATCCCCAAGGCCTTCGACAAGCGGGTAGGCCCGGCGGTGGCTAAGGCGGTGGCCGAGGCCGCCCGCGCCTCCGGCGTGGCCCGGCTGTGAGAGGAGGCCGGGACGATGTTTGATGCCAACACTGTCAAGCTGGGCATCGCGCCCATCGGCTGGTGCAACGACGACATGCCGGAGCTGGGTGCGGAGAACACCTTCAAGCAGACGGTCAGCGAGATGGCCCTGGCGGGCTTCGCCGGCTGCGAGATCGGCAACAAGTACCCCGCCGACCCGGCGGAGCTGAAGGCCCAGCTGGATCTGCGGGGGATGCGGATCGCCAGCCGCTGGTTCTCCTCCTTCCTGATCACCAGGCCCTACGAGGAGGTGGAGGCGGCGTTTGTCAAGGAGCTGGAGTTCCTGGCCAACCTGGGCGCCGACCGGATCAACGTCAGCGAGCAGAGCTACTCCATCCAGGGGCAGATGGATACGCCGGTGCTCACCGGCGGTCACAAGCACGTGATGGACGAGCGGGAGTGGGGCCTGCTGTGCGACGGCCTCAACAGGCTGGGCAGGGCCGCTGCGGACCGGGGCTTCAGGCTGTGCTTTCACCACCACATGGGCACCGTGGTCCAGACGGCGGAGGAGACGGACCGGATGATGGCCAACACCGACCCCCGGTATGTGTTTTTGTGCTACGACACCGGCCATTTCACCTTCGCCGGGGAGGACCCCCTGGCCATGCTGAAAAAGTACGTGGACCGTGTGGGCCATGTGCACCTGAAGGATATGCGCCTGCCCGTGGTGGAGGAGGCCCGGAAGAACGGCTGGAGCTTCCTCCAGGCGGTGCGGAATGGGGCGTTCACTGTTCCCGGTGACGGGAACGTTGATTTTGACTCTGTATTTAAGGTGCTTTCCGATGCCGGATACCAGGGTTGGCTCCTGGTGGAGGCGGAGCAGGACCCCGCCAAGGCGGACCCCCTGGCCTACGCCATCAAGGCCCGGAAGTATATCCGGGCGCACACCGGACTGTAAGTAAGGAGGGCCCGTGGAGCGGGCCGGGTTCCGCCGCGAGGGCGTCCGGCGGGACGCCGTCTGGGACGGAGCGGCCTACGGGGACGACATCCTCATGGCCATCCTGGAGGATGAGTGGCGGAAAATGAAGGAAGAGGAGAGAAAACGCGATGACCTATTTGAATAAAAACGCGGAGCTGAAGCGGGGCTACAACGCCTATATCGACGCCTCCGCGGACGACATGGGCACCCAGATGGATGTGGGCCTGCTGGTGCTGGAGGAGGGGGACGTCTTCCGCTTTGAGGAGCCGGAGAAGGAGGTCGCCGTGCTGCTCTTCTCCGGGAAGGTGAGCTTTCGCTGGAACGGGGAGACCGTGGCGGCGGAGCGGCCCGACTGCTTCCGCCACGAGGCCTACTGCCTGCTGGCCCCCAGAAGGACGAAGATCGAGCTGACCGCCCGCGGCCACAGCGAGCTGTACATCCAGAAGGCGGTCAACGAGCGGGACTATACGCCTGTGATGTATACCCCTGAGACCGTCCAGACCCAGCATGCCGGGGCCGCCGGCGAGCTGCTGGGCTGCATGCGGCGGGAGATCAAGACCTTCTTCGACTATGAGAACGCCCCTTTCTCCAATATGGTGCTGGGGGAGGTGCTGAACTTCCCTGGCAAGTGGTCCTCCTACCCGCCCCACCACCACCCCCAGCCGGAGGTGTACTTCTACCGCTTCGACTACCCCGACGGTTTCGGCGCGGGCTTCGCCAACGGGGAAATTTACAAAACGGGCCACAACGGCCTGGCGGTGATCAACCACGGCTTCCACTCCCAGACCGCCGCGCCGGGGTACGCCATGTGCTACGCCTGGGGCATCCGGCACCTGGAGGGGGACCCCTGGAAGAAGACCCGCATCGACGACCCCGAGCACGCCTGGCTCTGGAGGCCGGACGCCAACGACCACATTTTTCAGGGCTGAGCGGCAGTTCTTCGGAGGAGCCCCTCAGCACGGTGTGAGCCGTGCGGCCGACTTTAAACCGCGAATAAAAGCGCGAAGCGAATGCTTCGCGCCGCAGGCACCGAAGGTATGATGAAGACAGCCGTCAGAAGAACCTGAGAGCAAGCGCAGCTTGCGGTAAAAAGTTCCCTTAGATACTTTTCCTTTCAAGGAAAAGTATGTATATCGACAAAAAGGAGGCACCCCATGAAAACCATTCGACTGACCATGGCCCAGGCTCTGGTCCGGTTCCTGGAGAACCAGTACATCCGCTATGACGGCGTCGAGCACCCCTTCGTGGAGGGCGTCATCATGCTCCCCGGCCACGGCAACGTGGTGGGGCTGGGCCAGGCTTTGGCCCAGGAGGCCCGCCGGATGCACGTCTGGCAGGGCAAGAACGAGCAGGGCATGGCCCACACTGCCGTGGCCTTCGCCAAGCAGTGCAAGCGCAAGAAGATCATCGCCGTCACCTCCTCGGTGGGCCCCGGCGCGGCCAACATGGTCACCGCCGCCGCCACCGCCACCGCCAACAACATCCCCGTGCTGATCCTGCCCGGCGACGTATACGCCTGCCGCCAGCCCGACCCGGTGCTCCAGCAGGTGGAACAGATCCACGACCTGAGCCTGTCCACCAACGACGCCTTCCGGCCCGTGTGCCGCTACTGGGACCGGGTGACCCGGCCCGAGCAGCTTATGAGCGCCATGCTCAGCGCCATGCGGGTGCTGACGGACCCGGCCAACACCGGCGCGGTGTGCGTGGCCATGCCCCAGGACGTGGAGGGCGAGGCCTACGACTACCCGGAGAGCTTCTTCGCCAAGCGGGTCCACCGCCTGGCCCGGCGGGAGCCGGAGGCGGAGATCATCGCCGAGGCGGCGGAGATCGTCAAAAGCGCCAAGCGCCCCCTGCTTATCTGCGGCGGCGGCGTGCGCTACAGCGAGGCCCATGAGGAGTTCAAGAAGTTTGCCGAGACCACCGGCATCCCCTTCGCCGAGACCCAGGCGGGCAAGAGCGCCGTCGTCTGGGACCACCCCCTGAATTTGGGCGGTGTGGGCGTGACGGGCTGCTCCGCCGCCAACGAGATCGCCAGGGAGGCGGACGTGGTCATCGGCGTGGGCACCCGGTACACCGACTTCACCACCGCCTCCAAGTGGCTGTTCCGGGAGGACGCCAAATTCATCAACATCAACGTCTCCGAGTTCCAGGCGCTGAAGCTGGACGCGCTGCCGGTGGCGGCCGACGCCAAGCGGGCCCTGCCCGCCCTGCTGGCGGCCCTGGAGGGCTACAAGGCCCCCTATACCACTGAGATTGCCGCGGCAAGAGACGGCTGGCAGAAGGAGCTGGACCGGCTGGACGCCGCCGCCTTCGGCGAAGGCTACGTGCCGGAGATCAACGACGCCAACGCCCAGTCCGCCTTCCGCTTCGCCCAGGACCTGGGTGCGGAGCTGACTCAGACGGCGGTGCTGGGGTGCATCAACCACTGCATCGAGGCGGAGGACGTGGTCATCGGCGCGGCGGGCTCTCTGCCCGGCGACATGCAGCGCATGTGGCGGCCCCGGGCGGTGGATACCTACAACATGGAGTACGGCTACTCCTGCATGGGCTATGAGGTCTCCGGCGCGCTGGGCGTGAAGTACGCCATCGGCGACAGGGACGTGTACGCCATGTGCGGCGACGGCAGCTTCATCATGCTCCACGCCGAGCTGCTGACCGCCCTGCAGGAGCACAAGAAGATCAATATCTGTCTCTTCAACAACGCCAGCTACGGCTGCATCAACAACCTCCAGGTGGGCCACGGCAACGACACCCTGTGCACCGAGCTGCGCTGGCGTGGTGAGGACGGGAAGTTCTCCGGCGCGTTTATGCCGGTGGACTTCGCCAAGATCGCCGAGGGCTACGGCTGCAGAGCCTATACCATCCACAGCCTTTCCGAGCTGAAGGACGCCATCGCCGACGCCAAGAAGATTGACGGCGTGCCGGTGCTGTTTGACATCCGGGTGCTGCCCAAGTCCATGACCGACGGGTACGGCGCCTGGTGGCGGGTGGGCGACACCGCGGTGTCGGAGAACCCCCGGAACCTGGAGGCCTATCAGGACCACCTGGCCCACGAGAAGGACGCAAGAAAGTATTAAAACGGAGGAGGTCTATCAGAACCATGCTCAAAATCGGCATTATCGGCTGCGGGGCCATCGGGCGGGACCACTGCCGCCGGATTATCGAGACCGTTCCCGGCGCGACCGTGGTCGCCGTCAGCGACTACGCGGCGGCCGCCGCCGACGAGACGGCGGCCAAGTACGGCATCCGCTCCTTCGGCAGCGACTGCGACGGCATGATCGCGGACCCCGAGGTGGAGGCGGTGGTCATCACCTCCATCGACCCCACCCATCACGACTATGTGATGAAGGTACTGAAATATGAAAAGTGGTGCTTCTGCGAGAAGCCCCTGAGCCAGAACGCCAAGGACTGCGAGGAGATCATTGCCCGGGAGCAGGAGCTCGGCCGGCGGCTGGTCCAGGTGGGCTTCATGCGCCGGTATGACCGGGGCTACGCGGAAATGAAGCGCATCATCGACTCCGGCGAGCTGGGGGCCCCCCTGCTCATCAAGGCCTGCCACCGCAATGTGTCCCAGGGCCCCGGCTTCAAGACGGAGAACGGCGTGACCAACGTGGCCATCCACGAGCTGGACATCTGCCGCTGGCTGCTGGGGGACGAGTACGAGGACGCCCAGTGCGTCCGGGTCCGCCAGTCCGCCAACTCCAACAAGGGCTATGACAATCCCCAGGTGATGCTCATGCGTACCAAGAAGGGCTGCTTCATCGACGTGGAGGTCCAGGTGGCCGACGGCTACGGCTACGACATCCAGTGCGAGGTGGTGTGCGAAAACGGCGCCGTGAAGCTCCCGGACCCCTACGCCGTGGTCCGCCGCTCCCGCCCCGCCGGCTGGGACAGCGTGAACCCCGCCGAGTCCATGCCCATCATGACCGACTGGAAGGAGCGCTTCATCGAGGCCTACGACATCGAGTTCTGCCGCTGGGTCCAGTCCGTTGAGGAGGGCAGACTCACCGGTCCCTCCGCCTGGGACGGCTACGTGGCCTGCGTGGCCGGGGACGCGCTGAACGCCTCCCGGGGCACCAGCCAGTTTTTGAAGGTGGAGACCATTGAGAAGCCGGAAATGTACAAATAACATCGCCTTTCCATCCACCGCGGGGGCGGGGGCCGTTTTTGCGGCCCCCGCCCCCCTTGTCTCTGCGCCGCAGCCGGGCGGCGCACGGCGGAGGCGGCAGGTGAGGCTGGCGCATATTTTGCGGAAACATTTGCATAAAATTGACTAAAACAACGGAGGCTTGCTCAGAAAACAATTGTTAAAATTTTAATAAATTGTGAATTTCACCAACTGGCAGACTGTCGAAATAGACAAAACTCCAAAATAGTCTTTTTTGAGAGTAAAGCAATTGACGAAAATTCACGGTTTTGTTATAATCCATATAGAAATCAACTGGCGGAAACGTGTTCGATGAAAGGTGGGAATTGCCGGAGAAAAACGAATCTGCGCCTCCGCGCTATTTCGCGGGGCCGCGGCAAAACAGCGAGCTTGAAACGACGAAAGGAGCACAGATGTGAAAAGGAAGAGAGAGCGGCGACCCTTTAATAAGACCCGACTCAAGAACCAGATTTTGAACGTGGTGAAAAACCCCTTCAACATGATCGTGGCAGTCAGCCTGGTGGTTCTGTTCTGTCTGATCGTGATTCCCCTCCTGCAGATGATTGCCTCCACCTTTACCCTGGCCCGGGCGGAGGCCAAGCGCTACGGCGGCGAGGTGGGAGATTTTACCCTCTACTATTGGCGCTACATCCTGGTGAGCAAGCTGTCCGGCGCCACCCTGTGGGGCCCGCTGAAGAACTCTCTGGTGGTGGGCCTGTTCACCGTGATTGTGTCGGTGCCCCTGGGCTCCGTGCTGGGCTGGCTGATGGTCCGCTCGGACATCCCCGGTAAGAAGCTGCTGGGCATGCTGGTGGTTATCCCCTACATGATCCCCTCCTGGTGCAAGGCCCTGGCCTGGCTGGCGGTGTTCCGCAACAAGACCTCCGGCTCCCTGGGCTTTCTGGCCGGCATGGGCATCCCCATTCCCGACTGGCTGGCCTACGGCCCTGTGGCCATTGTGCTGTGTATGAGCCTGCACTACTACGCCTTTTCCTACATACACGTCTCCTCCGCCCTGCGCTCCATCAACTCGGAGCTGGAGGAGATGGGCGAAATCTGCGGCGCCAATAAGGTGCAGATTCTCAAATCCATCACCCTGCCCCTGGTGCTGCCCAGCATCCTCTCCGCCGTGGTGATGACCCTCAGCAAGGCCATCGGCACCTACGGCGTGGCGGCCAACCTGGGTTCCCGCATCGGCTATTTCACCCTGGCCACCAAGATGAAGACCTTCATCAACGGCGGTCCCCAGGGCGTGGGTTTCGCCATGAGCCTGGTGCTCATCAGCCTGGCGGCCCTGATCATCTTCTCCAACCAGCGCATCATCGGCGTGCGCAAGTCCTATGCCACCATCGGCGGCAAGGGCGGCCGCTCCAACGAGATGCACCTGGGCGCGGCCAAGCTTCCTCTGATGGTGTTTCTGGTGTTCTTCCTGTTCTTCGCCATGGTGGCCCCCATGTTCGTGCTGGTGATGGAGACCTTCCAGGTCACCACCGGCAACGGCTACGGCCTGCAAAACCTGACCCTCTACAACTGGATCGGCACTCTGGACGAGGCCCAGACCTACACCAGCATGGAGGGCATCTTCCGCAACGCGGAGTTCGGCAAGGCCGTGTGGAACACCGTCCGCCTGACCTTCATCGGCTCCATCATCACCGCCCTGTGCGGACAGTTCCTGGGCTACATCTCCACCCGCGGCCGCGGCAAGTGGTACGGCTCCGCCACGGAGCAGCTGGTGTTCGTGCCCTACCTGATGAGCGGCGTGGCCTTCTCCTCCATGTACGTAGCTATGTTCTCCCAGCCCCGCCTGGGCGGGCTGATCCCCTCCCTGTACGGCACCTTCACCCTCATCGTCCTGACCAGCGTGGTCAAGCACTTCCCCTTCGCCAGCCGGTCCGGTACCGCCAACATGATGCAGATCGCGGTGGAGCTGGAGGAGGCCGCCGACATCAACGGCGCCAATTTCTGGCAGCGCATGGGAAAGATCGTCCTGCCCCTGGCCAAAAACGGCTTTATCTCCGGCTTCATGCTCACCTTCATCAGCATTGCCAAGGAGCTGGACCTCATCATCATTATGATGGATAAGCACACCCAGACCATGTCCTATCTGGCCTTCACCTATTCCCAGGAGGGCTACAACCAGATGGCCGACGCCATCTCTGTGTGCGTGCTGCTGTTCATCCTCGTCTGCTACATTATCGCCAACCGCTTCGGCGCAGACATCGGCAAAGCCTGGTAAAACGCAGGTAAACATTTTCGCCGGCCTCCTTCGGGGGCGGCGGAGGCCGGAGGCGGCGCCTCCGGCAGGTTTGGACGGAGTCCAGCACTCTCTTGCTGAAAAACAGAAAGGAAAGGTTGACACAATGAGCAGAATTGAACTGAAGCATATCGATAAATTCTACGGCGACAACCACGTCCTGCGGGACATCAACCTGGTGATTGAGGACGGCGACTTTATGACCCTGCTGGGACCCTCCGGCTGCGGAAAGACCACCACCCTGCGCGTGGTCTCCGGCCTGGAGAAACCCCAGAACGGCGTGATGACCATCGACGGCGAGGAGATGATCAACGCCGATATGGCCTACTACGCAGAGCCCAGCAAGCGCGGGCTGAACCTGGTGTTCCAGTCCTACGCCCTGTGGCCCCACATGACCGTGAAGGAGAATATCGCCTTCGGCCTGAAGATCCAGAAGCTGCCCAAGGAGGAGATTGACAAGCGCATCCGTGATTCCCTGCGGATGATGCGCATCGAGGAGTACATCGACCGCTACCCCAACGAGCTCTCCGGCGGCCAGCAGCAGCGCGTGGCCATCGCCCGCGCCGTGGCCTCCAACCCCAAGCTGCTGCTTCTGGACGAACCTCTCTCCAATCTGGACGCCCGCCTGCGCATCGACATGCGCTCTGAGCTCCAGCGTATCCACCGCGAGCTGGGCACCACCATCATCTACGTCACCCACGACCAGGTGGAGGCCCTGACCATGTCCACCAAGATCGCCCTCTTCAAGGCCGGCGAGCTCAGCCAGGTGGACGCCCCCATGGATCTCTACATGAACCCCATCGATCTGGAGGCCGCCGACTTCATCGGCAACCCCCGGATCAACTTCCTGGAGGGCACCGGCCGCTATGAGAACGGCAAGCTGATGGTCAAGTGCGAGCTCAGCGAGTACACCTTCGACAAGGCCGACATGACCGACGAGACCATCCCCGGCGGTGAGTTCCCCGTGGTGGTGGCCATCCGCCCTGAGCAGGTGCACATCACCGAGACACAGGAGCCCGGCTCCCTGCCCGTCAAGGTCTACGCCAACCAGCCCGCCGGCTCGGAGACCCTGGTCTCCCTCCAGGCCGGCAAGAGTGACTTCCTCTCCAAGCAGATCGGCCTGGCCCAGTACGACATCGACCAGACGGTCTATGTCCACATCGCGCCGGAGAAGATCAATATCTACGACGCCAAGAGCACCCGTCTCATCAAGAGGGCGCGGTAAAGCCCGGTTTCTGCCGCCGCCCTCCGGCCGGGGGCGGCGAGGAAATACGATACATCACCCGGAAGATCACGTGAACATTTGAAAGGAGAATTGGATCACTATGAAGAAGAGTAAGCTCTTAGCCCTCCTGCTGGCCCTGGTCATGCTGCTGAGCCTGGCCGCCTGCGGAGGCGGCGGCAACGACAAGAAGAACGACGGCGCCCCCGGTCAGAGCGACAACCAGGGGGGCGATACCCAGCAGCCCGACGAGCCCGTCAAGGTGGAGGACTCCGACTTCTTCGGCCCCATCTACGACGAGTGGAGCGACATGACCGACGAGGAGCTGTACCAGAAGGCTCTGGAGGAGGTCAAGGAGTACCCCGAGATCAACATCTACGCCACCTCCTCCAAGATGATGAAGGCGGAGGAGGACTTTGAGGCCGCCTATCCCGGTCTGGACGTGGTCATTATGGACATGGACCAGGACGAGGTCCTGGAGAAGTGCGTGCTGGAGGCCGACTCCGGCAACATCTTCGGCGATGTCCTCCAGGCCAAGGACGTCAACGGCGATGTGTTCTTTGACTACTACGAGGCCGGCTACATGTCCGCCTTCTATCCCCGTGATCTCTCCGCCAAGGTGGACGAGGACCTGCTGCGCTACGGCTATCCCCTCTACGCCTCCCAGAGCTTCTGGTACTACAACACCGAGGCCTTCCCCGACGAGCAGCCTGTGACCAGCTGGTGGCAGATCATCGAAAAGAACGAGGACGGCTCCCAGAAGTACCGCCTGTTCACCAAGGAGATTGGCACCGAGACCTCCTACCTGTCCCTGTTCGCCAGCTTCGTGGTCAACGCCGACCAGATGGCGCAGGCCTATGAGGATCTGTACGGCGAGCCCCTGGAGTACACCTATGACGGCAGCGGCTTCGATTTCGAGGTGCCTGAGAACAACGCCGGCCTGGAGTACATGTGGCGCTTCTCCCAGATGCAGATGACCTTCATCGGCGACGGCGACGAGCTGGTGCAGGCGGTCCACAACTCCACCAAGGACGATCCCGCCCTGTGCCTGGCCTCCGGCGGCAAGATCGGCAACCGTGACGAGTCCGGCTTTAACATCGCATGGCTGACCAACCTGACCCCCTACACCGGCCTGGAGAACTGCGAGTACATGTACGTGGTCAACGGCTGCCGGCACCCGGCGGCGGCCCGTCTGTTCATCCGCTGGATCACCGGCGGTACGGACGGCCAGAGCGGCGGTCTGAAGCCCTTCTCCAAGGAGGGCAACTGGCCTGTCCGTGACGACGTGGAGGGTGACTGGAACCCCGTGACCCTGGCGGAGTGCGGCGCTATTGAGCCGGATCTGGCGGCCATCAACGACACCTTTGGCTCCACCCAGGACCTGTGGACCTACTGGCTGAGCGTCAGCCCCTACACCAAGTAATTCCCTTGACCTTTCGCCTGGTCCGGCGTATACTGTAAGCACGACTGAGGAGAAGCCCTGCGCGGCAGGCGCATGCCTGCCGCGCAGGGCTTCTATACCGGCGGGGACAAGGAGGCAGCTATGGATCAGAACAACGATTTCTACCGTCAGATCGAGGCGGCGGAGCGGGAGAAGCGGAAGAAGGAGCGGAAGGAGAAGTGGGCCAGGCGGGAGAAGAGCTTCTGGAAGGCCTTCCTCTTCACCGAGGACGGCAAGCCAAAGAGCGGCCTGATGGTGTATACCTTCTGTTTGAGTCTGGTGTTCGTCCTGCTCTACATTGCCGCCTTCAATTTCTCCATTGAGTGGCTCGCGCCGGTGACGGCGGGCTGGCCGGTGTTTGCGGGCAATCTGCTCCAGTCCCTGGCGGCCAGCGGGGCGGGGCTGCTGGTCTCCCTGCTGGTGCACAAGATATTTTCCGACAAGCGGCTCATGTTTGGATGCCACCTGTGGCTGGCGCTGTACGCGGTCCTGGTGTGCGCGTCCATGCTGTTCATGCTGAAGGAGGAGGGGGCCGCCGCCTCGTTCTTGCATTTCTTTGCCTGGTTTATCCTGATTCCGGTGGGGCTGGGCCTGGTGGTGACGGGTCTGCTGTACAAGCGGGACTACGTACCCCCGGCCAAGGACGAGGAGGCCCCCTGGAAGAAGTACACCCAGCGGCGGTGAGTCCATGCTGAAGCTGCACTTTATCAACGTGGGCGACGGCGACGCGGCCCTGGTGGAGGACTGGGGCCCGGATGGCCGCGTGTTCCGCCTGCTGGTGGACGCGGGCCGGCGGGACGTGGGGAGCCTTCCGGGCTCCCGCCGCCTGACCGCCGCGGCCTATCTGCGCAGGAACGCCGTCACCCGGCTGGACGCCCTGGTGGTGACCCATCTCCACGAGGACCACTTCGGCGGTCTGGGGGATCTGCTGGGCGCGGTGGAGATCGGGGCGGTCTATGCCGGCTTTTTTCCCCGGCTGCCGGCGGGGCGGATTCCCCGCGAAGGCGGCGAGGAGAAGACGGTGGCCGGCCTCATAGACTGCCTCAACTGCTGGGCGGCGTATGCGGAGGCCCTGGCGGCGTCCGGCGTCCGCAGCTGCGAGGTGTGGGATACGGAGCGCCTGGTGCGGACGGCGGACCTGGAGGCGGTCCTGATCTGCCCCGACCCGGTGGCCGCCGCCCTCCAGCGCCGGACCTGGGCGGCGATGCTGGCGGGAGAGCCTGTGAACGGGGACAAGCGCTGGTGGTCCTCCAAGTACCGCAATCCCGGCTCCCTGCGCCTGGCGCTGCGCTGCGCCGGGCGGCGCGTTGAGATCGCCGGGGACTGCTACGGCGCGGTATGGGAGCATGAGGCGGAGCCCTGCGGCATCCTCAAGGTCCCCCACCACGGCGACGCAAAATCCATGACCCCCCTGCTGGCCCGGCGGCTGCGGCCGTCCCACGCCGTGATCTCCTGCTCGGCGGCCTACAACCCCCGGAAGGACCGCCCCTCTGCTGAGGCGGCGGCGCTGCTGGAGGCGGAGGGGGCCCGGGTGTGGTACACCGACAGCTTCAGCCGGCCCGGACAGGCGACGGCCTGCTGGGAATCCGTTGACTTTACCATCCTAAGAGACGGGACAATCCTCGCCCCGGACAGCCGCGAAGGCGGCGGGAGGACAATATGATTACATCTGTTCTGTTTGACATGGGCGGAACGCTGGAGGACATCTACGTGGATGACCAGTCCCAGCGGGAGGCCATTGAAAAGCTGCACACCATTTTGAAGAGCCGGGGCATGGATCCCGGCGGCGACCTGGCGGAGCTGAAGCGGCAGGTGGACGAGGGCTGGGTCCGGTACGGCCGGTACCGGGACGCCAGCGACGTGGAGCTCAAGCCCATCTCCATCTGGTGCGACTACGTGCTGACTGCCTACGATTTTCCCAGGGAGCGGCTGGCCCCCTGCTGTGAGGCGATTGCCCACATGTGGGAGGTGACCCACTATCACCGCGCCCTCCGCCCCCGGGTGGCGGAGATGCTGGAGGGCCTGAAGGGCCTGGGGATGAAGCTGGGGATCATCAGCAACACCGCCGCCCTCTACCAGGTGTTCGATATTCTGAGGGAGTACGGCATCCGGGACTACTTTCAGGACGTGACTCTCTCCTCGGTGACCGGCCTTCGCAAGCCCTGCACCGACATCTTCTCGGTGGCCCTCCACCAGATCCAGAGCGCGCCGGAGGAGTGCGTCTACGTGGGGGACACCATCTCCCGGGACATTATCGGCTCCAAGCGGGCGGGCTTCGCCGCGGCCATCCAGATCTGTTCGAAGCTAACCCGCGAGAAGGACTGCGGCATCAAGCGGGAGTTTGAGCCCGACTACATGGTGGAGGACATCTATGAGGTCTACCCCATTGTGGAGAAGCTGAGCAGGGGCTGACACAGACAGAAAAGGCGCCGGACTGCTGGCAAACCAGCAGTCCGGTGCTTTTGTTTTTCAGGAGCGCATTATTTCGGCGGACAGCAGGAGGCCCGCTCAATGAGGGCGGGCATGAGGATGCGGTGATTGTACCCCGCCAGCTCGCTCTGGACCTTGTCCAGCAGGCTGTCCACCGCCACGGAGGCCAGCATCTTCATGGGCTGCTCAATGGTGCTCAGGTTGATCCGGGGGAGGCTGCTGTCCCGGATGTTGTCGAAGCCCAGAAGGGAGATGTCCTCGGGGATGCGGATGCCGTTCTCCTCCGCCGCCTCCATAATGCCCAGGGCGTTGGTGTCGGTGGCGGCAAAGATGGCGGTGAAGCGCCGCTCCTGGGCGAACAGCTGCTTGGCCAGCTGGTAGCCGTACTTGATGGAGGTGAGGGGGAAGGTGTTGTTGCAGTACTGGGCCGTCAGTCCAAGATCCCGGCAGGCGGCGGCGTAGCCTTCGGCCCGGAACTGGTGGGTAGTGCTGCCCCGGCGGCGGCCGAAGTAGAGGATGTCCCGGTGGCCCAGCCGGTGGAGATACTCCACCCCGATATAGGCCCCCCGGTAGTTGTCCACAGACACGTAGCTCTCCGGCACCTCCCGCAGGTTCTCGCCCACGAACACCGTGGGCAGGCGGGAGAGGTAGGGCCGCAGGGTCTCGTAGCTCTCCGGCCCGGCGGGGAGGAGGATGACGCCGTCCACCTGCCGCCCAATCATCAGCTCGAACAGCTCCCGCTCCTGCTCCAGCTCCCGGGAGGAATTGCACAGGATGATGTTGTAGCCCCTGGCCCTGGCCTGCCGGTCGATGTGGTAGGCGAGCTCCGACATGAAGGGGTTGTTGACCCCTGTGAGGATCAGGCCCAGCAGCTTGGTGCTCTTCATGACCATGGCCCGGGCCACGGTGTTGGCGGTGTAGTTCATTTCCTTGCAGACCTGGAGAATGCGCTCGCGGGTATCGGCGCTGATCTCCGGGCTGCCGGACAGGGCCCTTGAGACGGTGGAGTAGGATACGCCGGCGGCTTTCGCGACATCTTTGATGGTCACATTCTTCATAAGCGCTCCTCCGATTCGAAAATATTCCGTTGTCTTTCCGCGATTCTATTGTAAATTGTCTAACGAAAAAATGCAAGAGGAATTTGGTTAATTTTCGGAAAAATTTTGCTCAACCAGGAAAAATTCTGGGGAACAGAGGGGAAAATCCACAAAAATGACCAATTGGCCGGATGTAACCGGCGGATTTAATGAAAATTTCCGAATAAATTACCGGAAATTATGAATAGATTCCCGATATAATTTCAATTATCTTTATTTTACGCGATTTTATCGATTTTTATATCAATAAAAGTTTGAAATATGGTTGACAAATGGAGAAAAATGGAGTACAATCTGACCATGGAAAAACGAAAGCGTTTGAACTATATGCGGTGCTGCCGGCGGAGAGGAGGCGGATTCCCATGATAAAAGCGGTTCTGTTCGATCTGGGCGGCACGCTGCACACAGCCAGCTCCCCTCCAGGGCGGGATGCGTGGTTTGCCCGGCGCCTGCTGGACCGGCTGTCGGACTACGGCGTGGAGCTGGACGTCTCCCCCGAGGAGCTGGCCGTGCGGCTCCACGAGAATGCCGAGGCCTACAAGCGCCGCTCCGAGCAGGATCTGCGGGAGCTGCCGGCGGCGGAGATCTGGAGCGGCTGGTATCTCCGGGACTGGTCCGCCGGCCGGGAGCGGCTGGCCCCCATCGCTGAGGAGCTGAGCTTCCTCTACGACTACGAGCGGATGCGGGTTCTCCGCCGGCCCTGCATACGGGAGACCTTCGAGGCCCTGCGGGACCAGGGCTTGCGGTTGGGGCTCATCAGCAACATTATCTCCCTCTCCGCAGCGCCCCACTTTCTGGAGGAGTACGGCGTGGGGTCATACATGGACTGCATGGTCCTCTCCAGCGCCGCAGGGATCCGCAAGCCCTCGGCGGAGATTTTCCGGATCGCGGAGCGGGAGCTGGGCCTGCTCCCCCAGGAGCTGGCCTACGTGGGGGACACCCTGTCCCGGGACGTGCGGGGGGCGCGCAATGCCGGATGGCGGCTGATGATCCAGATCCGCAACCCCGGCGCGGCCCGCCGGGACGCGGGGCTGGAGCATGCCGGCCTGAGACCGGACTACCTGATCGACGGCCTGGAGGAGATTCCGGGCATCATCCGGGCGGAGAACCGCCAGTGAGAGAGCAACATTATATAATAGCAAGGATGAAGGAGGACAGGCGATGAACCGCAACATTGATACGATCTTTTTTGATGTGGGCGCCACGCTGCGCTATGTGGTAGAGGACGAGGCCTTTGCCGCGGCGGCGGACAAGGAGCTGATGGAGCTGGTAGGGGCGGCGGAGTCCCGTGACGTATTCTTCGAGAAGCTGACCCGGAACTGGAAGGCCTACCGCAAGTGGGCCAAGGATACCCTGCTGGACGTGTCGGAGATGGAGCTGTGGCTCCAGTACCTGCTGCCCGACTACCCCGCCGAGCGCATCGCCCCCAACGCTGCCCGCCTCACCCGCCTCTGGCGGGACCACGACGGCCGCCGCCTGCCCCACGAGGGGGTGAAGGAGACCCTGCGGGAGCTGAAGAACAGGGGCTACAAGCTGGGTATCATCGCCAACACCATCACCGAGACGGAGATTCCCGACTGGATGTGCCACGACCAGGTGGCGGACTGCTTCACCACCGTCATCCTCTCCTCCAAGGTGCGCCTGCGCAAGCCGGACCCCGCCATCTACCTGCTGGCCTCCCGCTGCATCGGCTCCACCCCGGAGAACTGCGCCTACGTGGGCGACAACCCGGTGCGGGACGTGGAGGGCGCGGTGGACGCCGGCTACGGCAGCATGATCCTCTTCGAGGACGCGGGCGCCGCCGACCGGGAGGGCAAGGCCCCCACGGTGATGCCGGACTACCGCATCAAGGCCATCCGGGAGCTGCTGGATCTGTTCCCGCCCCGCTCCTGAGGGGACGGGCACGCAGAGGAGAGGGGCGCTATGGACAAGATCAAGGGCGTATTTTTTGACCTGGGCGGGACCCTGCGGATCGTGGAGAAGGTCCCGGAGCACCAGGAGCGGGCCAAGGTCCGCATGGCCCGGCTGGCCGGGCGGGAGGACGTGGAGGCCTTCATCAATATGGTGGAGGCACGCTACGAGCCCTACCGGGAGTGGGCCCTGGGCGAGAACCGGGAGGCCGGGGATTACGAGCTGTGGCATCAGTGGCTGCTGCCGGAGCTGGGCGAGGAGCGCCTGCGGGCGGTGTGCCATGAGATGACCTACCAGTACCGGCAGGTCAAGGGTCTGCGCCATGTGGTGGAGGGCGGCCTCCAGGTGATCCGGGGGCTCTATGAGAGGGGATACCGGCTGGGGATCATCTCCAATCTCATCGGCGAGGACGAGATTCCCAACTGGCTGCGGGAGGACGGGCTGGCCCAGTACTTCGACGCCGTGGTCCTCTCCTCCGTCTGCCACATCCGCAAGCCGGACCCCGCCATTTACCGCATGGGCTGTGAGCAGCTGGGGCTGGGGCCGGGGGAGTGCGTGTCCGTGGCCGACAACCTGGGCCGGGACATCACCGGCGCCAAGGCCGCCGGCATCGGGGCCAACATCCTCTTTATCAGCCCGGAGAAGCTGGCGAAAAAGACCATCACCGACGAGAACCGGCCGGACTACATTGTGCACCGGTTTATTGATATTCTGGACCTTCCCATTTTGCAGTAAAAGGAAAGGGGCTGGTACATATGGAACAGCAAATCGACACCATTTTCGTGGATCTGGGGGATACCTTCCGGGTGATCCGCAAGGACGAGGCCTACCAGAGCGAGGCCAAGGCTGTCATCGCCCGCCTGCTGGGGGTGGACGGGGACCCGGCGGCGTTCTACAGGGAGGTCATTGAGCCACGGTACGACAAGTACCGGGAGTGGGCCCTGACTTTCTACTGCGAGGCCCCCGTCAAGGAGCTGTGGACCCGCTGGCTGGCTTACGACTTCCCCAGAGAGCGGGTGGAGGCGGCGGCGGACGAGATGACCTGCGCCTACCGCAAGACCAAGGGGGAGAGGGTGGTCACCGACGGCGGCGCGGAGACTGTCAGGGAGCTGTACAAGCGGGGCTATACCCTGGGCATCGTCAGCGATCTGGTGGGCGTCCAGGAGGTGGACGAATGGCTGGACCGGGACGGCCTGCGTCCCTACTTTAAAACCGTGCAGCAGTCCTCTGTCTGCCTCATCCGCAAGCCCCACCCCGCCATCTACTACTACGCCCTGGCCGAGTGCGGGGCGGACCCCAAGCGGACTTGCTACGTGGGCGACAATTTGGCCCGGGACATCGTGGGGGCCAAGGCCGCTGGCCTGGGCATGACCATCGGCGTGCAGTACCCCGGCAAGAAGCCCCAGGAGGTCACCGAGGCAAACAGGCCCGACCGCTTCATCACCCACTTCGCCCAGCTGCTGGACATCTTCCCGGCCATCAGGTAGGGGCCGCGGAGGTCCGGGCGCGGGACGAACAATCTGTCACACCGCCCAAGGGCGGCGAAAAGGAGAAATATCTATGAACAGCAACATCGGCGGCGAGGCCCTGGCCAGGGCCGTGGAGGCCGCCTACGAGGCCGGCCAGACCGACTACTATTTGGAGCCCCTGGCCCTGGTGGACGAGGCGGGGACCCCCGTGGGCAAGATCAAGGACGGGGACCAGGTGGTCTTCTGCTGCCGCAGAGGCGAGCGGGAGATCGAGCTCACCGATGCCTTCGTGGACCCGGCCTTCCCCCACTTCCGGCGGGACTACATGAAGGACCTGCACTTCGTCATTATGACCATGTACCACGAGAAGTTCAAGGACCTGCCCATCGCCTTCGCTCCCGAGAAGGTCCAAAAGCCCCTGGCTCAGGTCATCAGCGACGCGGGCCTGCGGCAGTTCCACTGCGCCGAGTCGGAGAAGTATGCCCACGTGACCTTCTTCTTTAACGGCGGCTACAACCAGCCCTTCCCCGGCGAGACGGACCTGCGGGTCCCCTCCCCCAAGGGCATTCCCTTCGAGCAGAAGCCGGAGCTGAGCCTGCCGGAGGTGGCGGAGAAGGTGAAGGGGGCCGTGGACGAGGGCTATGACTTCATCCTCACCAACTTCGCCAACGGCGACGTCATCGGCCACACCGCCAACACCGAGGCCAAGCTGGCCGCCGCCGCTGTAGTCAGCCGCCACGTGGGCATGGTGGCGGAGTATGCCAAGGCCAACGGCTACCTGGTGGCGGTCACCGCCGACCACGGCAACATCGAGACCCTCTACACCAAGGAGGGGAAGCCCCACGGGGCCCACACCACCAACCTGGTGCCCTTCATCGTGCTGGACCCCGAGGACCGCGCCCTGACCCTGCGGGACGGCCGCCTGGGCGACGTGGCGCCCACGGTGCTCAGCGTGCTGGGACTGGAGCAGCCGGCGGAGATGACCGGCGCGTCCCTTATCGAGACGGCGGGGGTTACCGGCAAAAAGATGATGCTCATCATCCTGGACGGCTGGGGCTACGGCACCGGCGACGACAAGGACGCCATTTTCTCCGCCGACACCCCCGCATGGGACGCCCTGCTGGCCAAGTACCCCAACAGCCGGCTCCGTGCCTCCGGGGAGGACGTGGGCCTCCAGGCCGGGAAGCCCGGCAACTCCGAGGCCGGCCACACCAATCTGGGGGCGGGCCGGGTGGTGGCCCAGGACGACGTGCGCATGGACAGCGCCATCCGGGACGGCTCTTTTAAGACCAACCCCGTCTTCCTGGCGGCCATCGCCGCCGCCAGGGAGCAGAAGCGCCCCCTGCACCTGCTCAGCTACCTCACGGAGAAGTCCAGCCACGGCTGTATCGACTACCCGCTGATGCTGGTGGAGATGGCCGAGGGGGTGGAGGAGGTCTACCTCCACATCATCTTCGACGGGCGCAGCACCGAACCGGGCTCCGCCCCCGCCATGCTGCGGCAGCTGGAGGAGCGCCTCGCCAAGCTGGGCCGGGGCCGGATTGTGGACGGCGTGGGCCGGGGCATCGCCCTGGACCGGGACGGCAACTACGCAAAGATTCAGAAGGCCTACGAGTGCATGGTGCTGGGCGCGGGCGCGCAGTACCGCCTCTGAGGCCGTATGAGAGAAAAAACGCAGCCTTTGGGAGGATAAGGATATGCCAACGACACCTGTAGCGGTAGTGGACGTATCGGCGCTGGCCTTAGGGCCGCTGGATATTGCCCTGCGCATGTTTACGGCCATGCTCATCGGCGCGGTCATCGGTACGGAGCGGGAGTATACCCATCGCCCTGCCGGTATGCGCACCCACATGCTGGTTGCGCTGGGAGCCTGCGCGGTGATGACCACCAGCCAGCTGATCTTCTGGCAGTACCGGGTCTACGGCGCCACGCCGGACCCCGCCCGTCTCAGCGCGCAGGTGATCACCGGCCTGGGCTTTCTGGGCGCGGGAACCATTATGCGGGAGGGCCCTACCATCAAGGGCCTGACCACGGCGGCCAGCATCTGGGCTACGGGCTGCCTGGGCGTGGCCGTGGGCGGCGGATACTACTCGGTGGCTATGGTTGGGGGCGTCTGCATTCTGGTCACCCTGATTATCTTTGAGTGGCTGCAGAAGAAAATCATGCACAACCGCTATGCCCTGTACCTGTTCTCCGTCACCTGTGCGGATGTGGCGGCGACCCTGGAGGTCATCAACACCCTGGCCTCCGAGACGGATGCCCTGGTCAACAGCATCCACGTGGATGAGCAGAAGGAGGGGTTCAAAATCCGCTTCAAAGCGGATTTCGGTGGCCGCCACGCCAACGAGCGCGTACAGAAATTTTTCGCGGAGCTAAGTGAAGACAAGCATACCAGCTCCGTCACATCCGACAGGAGCCGGATGTAAACCCGAACGAACCACTGATTGGGAGGCTGCAGAAGCTCCTCAATCAGTGGTTCAAAACAACAGGGGGCCCGTCGGGGCGGGCCGGACGAATCTGATCTTCAGGCCGCGCCGGAGATGGGAATAGATCGGAGAAAAAAGAAAAGGAGAGATTCAGATGACCAATCAGTACTTTATCATTTTTTCCGCGCTGGGTTCAATTTGCGCCCTCCTGTTCGCTGCGTTCATGGCGCGCCGCGCCCTCTCGTTCTCGGAGGGCACCGACCGGATGAAGAAGATCGCCTCCTTCATCCGCCAGGGCGCCAACGCCTACCTGCGCCGGCAGTATAGCGTGGTGCTGGTGTTCTTCGGGTGCATGTTCGCCGTGCTGTGCCTGATGGCGGCCCTGGAGTTTCTGACCTGGTTCGTGCCCTTCGCCTTCATCACCGGCGGCTTCTTCTCCGGCCTGAGCGGCTTTGTGGGCATGAAGATCGCCACCGCCTCCAACTCCCGCACCGCCAACGCCTGCCGCGAGAGCCTGAACTCCGGCCTCCAGGTGGCCTTCTCCGCCGGCACGGTCATGGGCTTCACGGTGGTGGGCCTGGGCCTGCTGGACATCTCCGGCTGGTACCTGCTGCTCAAATACGTCTTTGGCCTGCCCCTCAACGACATCACCGCCGCCATGCTGACCTTCGGTATGGGCGCCAGCTCCATGGCCCTGTTCGCCCGCGTGGGCGGCGGCATCTTCACCAAGGCCGCCGATGTGGGCGCGGACCTGGTAGGCAAGGTGGAGGCCGGCATCCCCGAGGACGACCCCCGCAACCCCGCCGCCATCGCCGACAACGTGGGCGACAACGTGGGCGACGTGGCCGGCATGGGCGCGGACCTGTACGAGTCCTACGTGGGCTCCCTGATCTCCTCCTGTTCCCTGGGCGTCATCGCCTTCGGCTACATCGAGAGCGTTGACAACCTCAGCGCCTTCGCCGTGCCCATGCTGATCGCGGCGGTGGGCGTGGTGGCTTCCATCATCGGCTCCCTGCTGGTCCGCACCGGCGAGTCCACGGACCAGATGAACCTGCTCAGGGCCCTGCGCCGCGGCACCAACACCTCTGCTGTCATCATCGCCGTGGCGGCCTTCCCCATCGTGTGGTTCCTGCTGGGCAGCAGCTACATCGGCCTGTACGTGGCCATTCTGGCGGGCCTCTTCTCCGGCGTGCTCATCGGCCGATTCACCGAGTACTACACCTCCGACACCTACGTGCCCACCCAGAACCTGGCGGCCTCCTCCGTCACCGGCACCGCCACTCTGGTAATCGACGGCCTGAGCCTGGGCATGCGCTCCACCATGCTGCCGGTACTGACGGTCAGCGGCTGCATTCTCATCGCCTACTATGTCTCCGGCCTGGGCCTGGAGGAGGCTGCCCGGAACGCTATGGGCCTGTACGGCATTGCCCTGGCAGCGGTGGGCATGCTCTCCACCCTGGGCATCACCCTAGCCACCGACGCCTACGGCCCCGTGGCCGACAACGCCGGCGGCATTGCCCAGATGTCCGGCCTCGACCCTGTTGTCCGGGAGCGTACCGACGCGCTGGACTCCCTGGGCAACACCACCGCCGCCACCGGCAAGGGCTTCGCCATCGGCTCTGCGGCCCTGACGGCCCTGGCCCTCATCGCCTCCTACGTGGAGAAGGTGGAGACCCTGGCCCCGGAGATGGCCCTGGACATGAGCGTTATGAACCCGGTGGTGCTGGTGGGCATCTTCGTGGGGGCCTGCCTGGCCTTCATTTTCGCGGCCATTACCATGGGCAGTGTGGGCAAGGCGGCCCACAGCGTGGTGCTGGAGGTCCGCCGTCAGTTCAAGGAGATCCCCGGCATCATTGAGGGCACTGCGGACGCGGACTTCGCCCGCTGCGTGGACCTGTGCACCAGGGCCAGCCTGAAGGAGATGGTGGTGCCCACCCTCATCGCCGTGGGCGTGCCCATCGTGGGCGGCCTGCTGCTGGGGCCCGCCGGTGTCATCGGCCTTCTGTGCGGCGCCACGGCCTCCGGCTTCCTGCTGGCGGTGTTCATGTCCAACTCCGGCGGCAGCTGGGACAACGCCAAGAAGTATGTGGAATCCGGCCACTACGGAGGCAAGGGCAGCAAGAACGATAAGTCCGCCATTGTGGGCGACACCATCGGCGATCCCTTCAAGGACACCTCCGGTCCCGCCATCAACATTCTGATCAAGCTTCTGAGCATGGTGTCGATTGTGTTTGCGACCGTGGTGGTGAACTTCCACATCTTCGGGTGAGCGCGCCGCCCTCCGGGCGGCGAGGGGTAGTCCCTGCCGGGACGGGGGATGCGGGGGCTGCGCGCCCCCGCGCCCCCGGGGCCGTCATTCGGACTTTGACCGAACGACCGGCCCGGCGGCCACAGGCCGCCCTGTTACTTTTTGTGCAAACAAAAAGTAACCAAAAAGTTGCCAAAACCGGAGGTTTTGGATTCCTCATGTGTTGATTTGTTTTGCGCCCGTGGCTAGGTCTGGGGTGTCTAAATTGGTGCGGTCCGCTTACAGGGATTTCTGCGTCTGTTTGGGAGTGTTCTTATGGTGGTGCCAATACCTGGAGGAACAGACTGCACTGCCTCTCTGACATGCGCCGCAGGAAGGGGTACGGGCTCCTGTTTGGGGGTTTAGGCGAATCTGAAATAGGGCGTTCCCCGTTGATGGTTCTACCCCTTTGAAAGGCCGGCAGGCGGAGTTGGTTGATTGCCAAGCTTCTAGATCAGATGCCCGAAGGACCTCTCATTCACGTGGCACCCAATCCACCAAAGATTCCACCCAATCCTCCGCAAGTCCCCCGCCGAGGCGGCGCGCCCTCCGGGCGGCCCCGAGAGGGAGGTCTGGAACCTTCGGTTCCAGCGATTTTTTGGTTACTTTTTGTTCGCACAAAAAGTAACCGCAGGGTATGATTGTGCAATGACCCCATCGAGGGGTCATGCACAATTAGATTCTGCGCGGCCACTCGATGTGGCCGTGCAGAATCCTGGGGCCGCGCAGGCCCCGGGCTATCGAATAGAATAATTCACCCCTCGCGCCCGGAGGGCGCGAAGAAACGAGGTATGGATGATGAAAACCTACGATTTGATGATTATAGGCCCCGCTACGCGGGACATAAACATCGACTACACCGGGGCCGAGGACCGCAGCGCCGGCGGCGCTGTGATCTTCTGCACCCCGGCGGCCCAGTCTGTGGGCGGGAATGTGTTCGCCGCGGTGAAGATCGCGCCGGAGGATCGGGACATTCTGGATGTCCTCCGCATGGACGGGGAGGACGTCGCCCTGCTGCCCTCCGGAAAGACCACGCTGATGCGCAATGAGTACTTTACCGCCGACCGGGAGCGGCGCAACTCCAGCTGCCCCGCCCAGTCGGACCCCATCCTGCCGGAGGAGATTCCCGACGTTCCCTGTAAGCTCTACCATCTGGCGGGACTGCTGTACGGGGATTTTCCCAATGCGCTTATTGAGCGGCTCCGCGAGAAGGCCCTGGTCTCCGCTGATGCCCAGGGCTTCCTGCGGCACAACGAGGGGGGGAAGATGTGCTTCCACGACTGGGCGGACAAGATGACATACCTGCCCTGTATGGACTTCTTCAAGACCGACGCCGCCGAGGCGGAGATTCTCACCGGCCTCACCGACCGGGAGGCCGCTGCCCGGCAGCTGCACGCCTGGGGGGCCAAGGAGATCGTCATTTCCCACAACACGGAGATGCTGGCCTATAACGGGGGGGAGATCGTCACCTGCCCGGTGAAGGCGCGCAACCTCTCCGGGCGCACCGGCAGGGGGGACACCACCTTCGGGTCCTATCTGGCCATGCGCATGGCCGGGGCGGACATCCGTGAGGCGCTGCTGTACGCCACCGCCTGCGTATCTTTGAAGATGGAGAGCCCCGGCGTGTTTACCGGAACCAGGGCGGACGTGGAGGCGTATATCCGCCAGTTCTACGGGGCGTGATTTCGCCCCGCGCGGCGGGAACGCCGCTCCGTTGCGGGGACGGGGCGGCGTTCCTGTTTGAGCGGCTTCAGCGTTTGCTCCGGGCGAACCGGCAGGCCTCGTCCAGCCAGGCGAACAGCTCGGCATCCAGATCTCCGGTGGTCTCCACCGGCACGTGGTGGGTCCAGCGGCCCGGATAGGGCTCTATAGCCTGGAGAATCCGGGGGGATTCCGCCCGGCGGCCGAGGCCGAAGGTCACCACCAGACAGCAGGGCGGCCAGCCCTTTCTTCTGCGCAGCGGCAGGGAGACCATGGCGAACAGGCGGCGGTGATAGAAGGAAATCTGAGTTTTGGAGACCTTGACCCGGAGGTCGGGACAGGCGGCGGCCACATGCTCCCGCAGCGCCTGGTAGAGGGGGAGGGCCTGAGGCATGGGGTCGAAAAACAGCAGCTCCTCGGTCTGCATGGCGAACGCCTCCTTCGGTGTGTTTTGTCTCAGTATAGCCGCTCCTGCGCCGGTTGGCAAGGGATTTTTCCGCCGGTGCGGGGTGGGAGGGCGGTTCCGGCGGCATGCCGTGGGCTGGAAATTTTTTGAATCCCGACGGTCTACGGGCCCGGAGAGGGGCTGTGAGGCCCCGGCGGGGGGAAAATAGGGGAGAAGATGGGGAAATTCGCGGGTAACATGGATAAAAACCTTGCAACTGAGGAAAAAGTATGGTAGATTATAAATTGTTCAATCATAGGCGGACCAGTTAAGCGCTGGAAACAAAAGAAATAAAAAGGAGTTTGTCCCATGAATAAGTCTGAACTGATTAACGCTGTAGCGGAGAAGGCCGCCCTGTCCAAGAAGGATTCTGAGGCCGCTGTTACCGCTGCCCTGGATGCGATCACTGCCGCCCTGGCCGATGGCGACGAGGTGCGCCTGGTGGGCTTCGGCACCTTTGAGGTGAAGAAGAGGGAGGCCCGCATAGGCCGCAACCCCAAGACCAAGGAGCCCATCCCCATCGCCGCCTCCAAGGTTCCCACCTTCAAGCCCGGCAAGGCGTTCAAGGACGCCGTGGCGGAGTAAGTTCATCCAGGGGTGCGGCCTGCGCCGCGCCCCTCGCTTTTTGCGTTCGCCCGGGATTTCCCGCAGCGGCGGCGGACGCCTCCGGCGAAAGACGGCATTTGAAAGGAGCGTTTATGAGGCTCGATAAGTATCTGAAGGTCTCCCGGCTCATCAAGCGGCGCACCGTGGCCAACGAGGCCTGCGACAACGAGCGGGTGACGGTCAACGGCAGGACGGCCAGGGCCTCCTACGAGGTGAAGGAGGGGGACGTGATCGCCATCCGCTTCGGGGAGCGGACGCTGACCGTGGAGGTGGCGGCCGTAAAGGAGAGCGCCGGCAAGGCCGACGCCCCGGCCATGTACCGGGAAATTTGATCGAGACCGCCCGCCGCCGGGAGTTTCCCCGGCGGCGGGCGGTTTGCATATTCTCAAAAAAAGCGGAACAGGCTGTAACCATTTTCTGAGATATGCGTATAGATAGATAGAACCAACCGCGCGGAGAGGTTCAGAGAAAGGGGGAGCAGACATGGATGAGCGGGCGCTGGTCCGGAGGCTGCGCAGCGGCAGCCGGCTGGCCCTGGAGCAGGCGATCCGGCAGTTTACCCCCTATGTGAGTGCCGTTATCCTGCGCACCCTGGCGGGCCGGGCGGCCAGGGAGGATGTGGAGGAGATCACGGCGGACGTGTTCCTGGCCCTGTGGGCTCACGCCGGGGAGCTGGACCCGGACCTGGAGATGCGCCCCTGGCTGAGCGCCGTGGCCCGGAACAGGGCCCTGGATTGGCTACGCCGCCGCCGGGAGGAGGCACTCCCTCTGGAGGAGGGCCAGGCGGAGGAGGGCGAGGACCCCCAGGCGGCGGTGGAGCGGTGGGAGCAGTCGGAGCGGCTGTGGCGGGCGGTGGGCGGGCTGGGCGAGCCAGATCGGACCCTGTTTATCCGTTACTACTACCAGGGGGAGAAGCTCAAGGAGGCGGCCAGGGGGCTAGGGCTGAGCCAGGCCGCCGCCAAGCAGAAGCTGTTCCGGGGCCGGAAGGCCCTGAAAAAAACATTGACGGAAGGAGGTGGTCAGCCGTGAAAAGCCGGCTGCAGGGGCTGTGGGACGATGTGGTCCCCGACAAGGGGCCCTGTCCCCAGCCGAAGGCAGACGAGGTTCTGCGCCGGGTCAACGCCGCGCTGAACGCCCAGCCTTCAGAGAGGAGATGCCTTATGCGGCAGAAAATATGGAGCGCCGCAGGATTGGTGGCGGTACTGGTGATCCTGGCGGGCACCGCCCTGGCGGCGGCCAGGAGCGGGGTCCTGGAGTATTTTTTCGAGGGGGACACCGCGCCGGGGGAGGTGCTGGTGGACAACCAGGTGCGCTCCGTCAGCGATGAGAACTACGTGCTCACCGTCGCAAGCGCGGCGGCGGACGCCACGGAGGCCTACTTCCTGGTGACTGTGGAGGCAAAAACCGAGGCGGCCCTGGCGGAGCTGATGGCGGAGGACTTTGTGGACATGGACACCTTCGGCCTCTACTTCCTGGAGGACGAGACAGCAGAGACTGCGGATCAGGACGAGGCGGAGGCCGCAGGGATGCACCTGGGCACCGGTGAGGAGAAGCAGCTGCGCACGGAGACCTCCCGGACCTGGCACATGAGCGCCGGACCCCTGCCGGAGGCGGCCTGCGGGGCCAGCATCCGGCTGAGCAGGATGGAGCCGGGGCTGCGGCTGGAGGTGCCCCTGACCCTGGCGGAGGGCGTGACGGTGGAGATCGGCGCCGAGGGCCCCGGCCGGGGGACCTTAGACCACATCGGCGGCGGTACGGTAAGCTTGGAGAAGGTGACGGTCACGCCCCTCAATCTGCGCCTGGAGTACCGCTACGCCGCCGAGGGCGGGGTGGTGGTGCCCCACCTGTTTTTCCTCATGGAGGACGGCAGCCTGCGCACCTGGGGCCAGGTGGTGGGAGACGTCGGCCTGGAGGGACGGCGGACCACCGTGCTGGGTACCGTTTATGCCAGCATGACCTGCCAGCTGCGCTCAGTACTGGACTTGGAGCGGCTGGAGGCGGTGGTCTTTGGCGGAATTGCCTACCCCCTGGACGGCGGCGGCAGCTGGCCGGTGGAGGTGGACGGGTGCCTGGAACCGCTCCGGATTCCCCTGGCGGATCCTCTGGGGGAGGGCAGCGGCTGGACGGTGCCGGTACGGGCGCTGTGCGAGGCTCTGGGGGCGTCTCTCACCTGGGACGCAGAGACCCGCAGTGCCGCGATGACATACCGGGGTTCCACCGTTGTGGTGACGGAGGGTAGCACCGAGGCCCTGGTGGACGGTGCGCCCTGCACGCTGCGCTATGCCCCCGCCGTCCGGGGCGGGGCGCTGGCGGTGAGCTACGATGCCCTGGACAGCTGGCAGCTGGCCATGTGCGCGGCCTTTGAGAACCGCACGGAGTTCGTGGAGGGGCTCCAACGGGTGGGCTGGTTGGTGATTCCGTAAGGCCGGCCCGGCCTGCGGCGCTGAAAAAGGCGGCGCTCCTTTCGGGGAGCGCCGCCTCGGCGTATGTAGGGGTGGTTTACCGGTTGTTATAGGCCGCGATGCCCTTGGCCAGCAGATCCATGGCCCGCTCCAGGTCCTTCTGCTTGAGGACGTAGGCGATACGGATCTCGTTGACGCCCTTGCCGGCTGTGGCGTAGAAGGGGCCGCCGGGGGCGAACATGACGGTGTCGCCGTTGTCGTCAAAGTCGGTGAGCAGCCACTTCTGGAAGGCGTCCGCGTCGTCCACGGGCAGGGCTGCCATGAGGTAGAAGGCGCCCCGGGGGCACTCGCAGATGACGCCGGGAATCTCCTTGAGCTTGGCCACCACGGTGTCCCGGCGGAGCTTGTACTCCTCCCGGACGGCGGCAAAGTACTCCGGTCCCACATCGTACAGGGCGGCGGAGGCCACCTGGTCCAGGGTAGCCACGCTCAGACGGGCCTGGCAGTACTTGATGGCCTCGGCCATGAGCTCCTTGTTGCGGCTGAGGATGCAGCCGATGCGGGCGCCGCAGGCGGAGAAGCGCTTGGACACGGTGTCGATGACGACGACGTTGTCGGCGGCGTCGTCGAACTGGCCCAGGGACTGGAGGGGCTCGCCGGCATAGACGAACTCGCGGTAGGCCTCGTCGCCGATGATGAACAGCTCGTGCTCCTTGGCGATGTCCACCATCATGCGCATCTCCTCGGGGGTGAGGACGCTGCCGGTGGGGTTGCCGGGGTTGGTGCACATGATGGCGCGGGTGTGCTCGTTGATTTCCGCCTCGATCTTGGCCCGGTCGGCGTAGTGGTAGCCCTCCTCGGGGGCGGTGTGGACGGGGTGGATCTTCGCCCCGCAGGTATTGACCATGGTGTTGTAGTTGGGGTAGAAGGGCTCGGGGATGAGAATCTCGTCGCCGTCGTCGAGAATGCAGTTGAGGACGATCTGCAGGGCCTCGCTGCCGCCGGTGGTGATGAGAATTTCGCTCTTGTCGAAGTGCATGTCCAGGTTGTCGTAGTACTTCTGGATGGCGTCGATGAGCACGGGGAGGCCGGGGGAGGGGGCGTACTCCAGCACGGGCAGCTGAAAGTCCCGCACGGCCTGGAAGTACTGGGGGGGCGTCTCGATGTCGGGCTGGCCGATGTTCAGGTGATAAATTTTCTTGCCCGCGGCCTCAGCGGCCACGGCATAGGGGTGGAATTTCCGCATGGGAGAGAGACCGCACTTTTTCACCTTGCTGGAAAATTTCATGGCAGATTCCTCATTTCTATCAAATTTGCGGGAGGGCGAGGAGGCTCACACCCCTTCGTTCCCTTCCATTCTAATATAGCGGGGGGAGGTTGTCAAGGAGAGAGTTGGCAGGGTCTGCCAATCTCTTCCATTCCCGCCGCCGGGCCGGCGGCGGCGGGGATATTTTCTTCTGTTTTGACGGATACTACCGCTGAAAAAGCGCTGTGGAGGACATTCTATGGAACAACTGACCGGCAAGCTCAGCGAAAACCAGCGGACCCTGGACGCCCTGCTGGGGGTGGGCCGCAACTACGACGTCATCAGCCGGGACCTGTATATCGGCAGTCAGAAGGGGCGGCTGTACGTCATCGACGGCTACGGCGACGACGGCGTCATTGAGCGCATCACCTCCTTCCTGCTGGGGCAGGGGGCGGCCCTGGGACAGGGGTGCGGGGACATGCAGGAATTTATCGACCGCTGCGTCACCTTCTGCGAGGTGGACTGCGAGGGGGACGTGGACAAAATCCTCACCGGGGCCTTTATCGGCAAGACCATCCTATTGCTGGAGGGCTTCGACAAGTGCGCCATGATCGACGCCAAGAAGTTCCCCGGCCGGAGCGTGGAGGAGCCCTCCGACGGCAAGGTCCTCCGGGGCAGCCACGACGGCTTTACGGAGACGCTGGTGCAGAACACCGCCCTGCTGCGCCGCCGCATCCGGGACCCCAATTTGACGCTGGAGAACCACAAGGTGGGGGGGCGCAGCCGGACGGACGTGGTGCTGGCCTATATGGACAACCAGGTGGACCAGGGGGAGCTGGCGAAGCTGCGCCAGAAGCTGGACGCCATCGACGTGGGCTCCATCGCCATGAGCCAGGAGAGCGTGGCGGAGGCCATCGTCAAGCCCCAGTGGTACAACCCCTTCCCCAAGGTGCGCTACACCGAGCGGCCGGATACGGCTACGGCATGTATTATGGAGGGGAGTATTATACTACTTGTAGATAATTCTCCCTCTGTCATGCTGATGCCAACCTCCCTGTTCGACTTTATGGAAGAGGCCAACGACTACTACTTCCCGCCCCTGGTGGGGACCTATCTGCGGTATCTGCGCATCGTTGTGATGCTGCTGGCCCTGTTCATCACGCCGGTGTGGTACCTGCTGGTGAAGGATGCCAGCCGGGTGCCGGAGTATCTGCAGTTCATCGTGCCGGAGGAGCCGGGGAGTGTGCCCCTGCTGCTGCAGCTGCTGCTGCTGGACTTCGTGGTGGACCTGCTGAAGCTGGCCAGCCTCAACACCCCGGACGCGCTGAGCAACTCCTTCAGCATGCTGGGGGCCCTCATACTGGGGGATTTCGCGGTGCAGGCCCGGTGGCTGGTGCCGGAGGTGCTGGTGTATATGGCCTTTGTGGCCATCGCCAACTTCGCCCAGCCCAGCTTTGAGCTGGGGTACGCCCTGAAGCTGACGCGGATGGTGTTTCTGATACTCGTGGCCCTGCTGGATGTGTGGGGGCTGGTGCTGGGGGTGGCCGGGTTTCTGGTCATGCTGGCCACGACAAAGCCCATTCTGGGGAAGGGGTATCTCTACCCCGTGTGCCCTTTTGACGCCAAGGCCCTGGGGCGGCTGCTGGTGCGCCAGCCCATCAGCCGGAAGAATACCTGACAGGGGAGAGCGGTCCCCAGGGTGCGGGCCCTGGGGACCGTTGCCGGAAAAAGACAAAAACGTCCAAAATATAGCGGTTAAAATTGTATAAAACGCTATATTTTGGCGGGGGTTTTGAAAGAATCCCGGGGATTTATTGCGCTCTGCGGCGTTTTCGGGTATACTGCTCTTGGCGGGTGAGGTCCGGCGGCGCGTCGTTGGACAAGCCCACTCAATTGTTTTTCTAGGAGGATACGAGTATGCTGTTTGAAATGTGGCTCGGCCACCCCCTGATTCAGGCGGACAACAACTGGGGCCTTATGGGTGTCATGTGCCTGTCCGTGGCCCTGGCCATCTGGCTGGAGCAGAAGTACCAGTGGGCGTCCAAGGTCTCCGGGGCCATCATCGCCCTGATCCTGGCCATGGTGATGGCCAACGTGGGCATCATCCCCACCAGCTGCGCCCTCTATGACAATATCGTCTGGGGCTATGTGGTGCCTATGGGCATCCCGCTGCTGCTGCTCCAGTGCAATCTCAAGAAGATCTGGAGAGAGGCGGGCAAGATGCTGACCGTCTTCCTCATCGGCGCGGTGGGCACCATCGCGGGGGCCTTTATCGCCTACTTCGCCCTGCGGGGTCCCTACGCGGCCACGGGCGGCAGCGTCCACGACCTGGCGGCGGTGGCCTCCATGATGACCGGCTCCTACATCGGCGGCGGCGTCAACTTCACCGCCATGGCCAGCCAGCACGGCATGAACGGCACCGCGGTGGCCGCCGCCGCCACCGTGGCGGACAACCTGCTGATGGCCCTGTACTTCTTCGTGCTCATCGCCTTCGCCGGCATGCGCCTGTTCCGGGCCAAGTTCTCCCACCCCCACATCGACCAGGTGGAGAGCGGCCGCACGGACAAGGCCGCCGCCCAGACCCAGGCCGCCGCCTTCTGGAGCCGCAAGGAGATCTCCCTGAAGGACATCGCCATGAACTTCGCCTTCGCCGTGGCGGTGGTGTGGATCTCCAACATCGTCGCCGGCCTCTTCAGCCCCTTGGCCGTCGACGGCGTGGCCTCCGGCGCAATGGAGGTCCTGCGGGACTTCGTGGGCAAGTTCTTCGGCAGCCAGTATGTGTGGATCACCACCTTCTCCGTCATCGTCGCCACCTTCTTCTCCAAGCCTGTGGAGAAGATGCACGGCTCCCAGGAGATCGGCACCTACCTGATCTATCTGTTCCTGTTCGTCATCGGCGTGCCCGCCAACATCTACACCGTACTGGTGGAGGCGCCCCTGTTCCTGGTGCTCACCTTCATTATGGTGGTCATCAATATGCTCTTCTGCTTCCTGGGCGCGAAGTTGCTGCGGTTTGACCTGGAGGACGCCATCATCGCCTCCAACGCCAATATCGGCGGCCCCACCACCGCCGCCGGCATGGCCATCTCCCAGGGCTGGGCCAAGCTGGTGGGTCCCGCCATGCTGGTGGGCACCCTGGGCTACGTGCTGGGAACTTACGCGGGCACGGTCGTGGGAATCGTGCTGGGGCTGTAGAAGGCCGGCGTCCTTTTCTCAGAGGAAAAAGGGTCAAAAAGAGCCCATTGGGCGGATTTGAGGAGGTTGCTGCGACGCCCCCGGAGAACCGCCCAATGGGCTGGCAAAGTTCTTTTTTTGATTCTTTTTTCTTTCAAGAAAAAAGAATGCCCGCCGGGAAGGAGCGGCTTATGAAACTGTTTGATGCACATTCGGATATTTGGAGCGACGTGACGGTCCGCCGGCTGCGGGGAGAGCGCCATGTGCTGCGGGAGCGGCACCTGGAGCGGCTGCGGGCCGGGGGCGTGGAGGGCGGCATCTTTGTCATATGGGTGGACCCGCCCTTCGACGCGGACCCCGCGGCGCGCACGGAGCAGATCATGGAGGCGGTGCGCGCCGAGCTGGCGGAGGAGAGGGGCGTCCGGCTGGTGCGCAGCTGGGCGGAGCTGGAGGCGGCGCGGACGGAGGGGACCTTCTACATCCTGCTGGGGATCGAGGGCCTGGCGGCCGTCGGGGAGGACGTGGAGCGGATCGACTGGTACTACGCCTGCGGAGCCCGCCACGCGGGGCTGACCTGGAACGAGGAGAACGCCCTGGCCACCGGCGTGGGGGGCGACCCGGACCGGGGGCTCACCGCCGCCGGACGGGCCGCCGTGAGGAAGATTCAGGAGAAGGGCATGCTGCTGGACGTGTCCCACCTCAACGAGAGATCCTTCTGGGATGCGGCGGACGCCGCCGTGGGGCCCATCGTCGCCAGCCACTCCAACTGCCGGGCCCTGTGCGACGTGCCGCGGAATCTGACCGATGAGCAGCTGCGGGCAGTGCGGGACCTGGGGGGCGTGGTGGGCCTCAACGCCTTCCGGCTCTTCGTGGACCCGGACCCCCGCCGGCAGGACCTGGTCCACCTGCTCCGCCACGCGGGGCACATGATCGACGTCATGGGCATCGATCACGTGGGCTGCGGCTTCGACTTCTGCGAGTTTCTGGAGGCGGATACTATGGCCTCCATGACCGAGGGGGACGCGGTGCTCCGGGGACTGGAGGACTGCGCACGGCTGCCGGCGCTGCTGGAGGGCCTGCGAGATATGGGCCTGACGGCGGAGGAGGCGGAGAAGATCGCCTTTGGGAATTTCCACCGCCTGCTGCGGCAGGTGCTGGGGTAAATGTGCGCAAGGAGGCGGGCTCTGGGGAGCCCGCCTCCTTGTATGCTGCACCTGCCGTTTACAGGGGCCGGTAGTGGTAGAATTTGGCGAAGTTGCGGAACAGGATGTCCTCCAGGAAGGAGGGCTCCAAGCCCAGGGCCAGGGCCTTTTGCAGCTCCTTCTTCGGGCACCAGATGGGGTAGTCGGAGCCGAAAAAAACGTGGCTGGGGTCGTACTCCCGCAGAATCTCGTACAGGGGCCCCTTGTCCTGGACGTAGCTGAAGGAGGAGCTGATGTCGGTGTATACGTTGGACAGGCGGGTCAGGGGGCGGATCTTTTCCGGATCCCAGTCCCCCCAGTTGCCCAGGTGGGCGGCGATGCAGCGGAGCTTGGGGAAGGTTCGGGCGATGGGCAGCATCCGGGCGGGGCCGGACACGTTTACCCGGGGGTCCCCCATGTGGGCGATGAGGAACATGTCGTGTTTCTCCATCTCCTCGAACATAGGGAACAGCCGCTCGTCGTCCAGGACAAAGTGCTGAAACTCCGGGTGGAGCTTCACCCCGTACATGCCGTGCTCCCGCATCCAGGCCAGCTCCTCCCGGAAGCCCTCGCAGGCCGCGTGGAGGGTGCCGCAGGGGATGAACTGGGGGTGCGCCTCCGCCTCGCTGAGAATATAGCGGTTGATGTGCTCCACCTGGTGGGCGGTGGTGGCGGCGGAGAAGACCATGGCGCGTTCGATTCCCGCCTGGCCCAGGGCCTCCACCAGCTCCGCCACACTGCCGTAGTGGTTGGGGGGCTCCGGGAGGTCGAAGTACTCGGCGGTGGCCACGGTGGCCTTGGCGGCGATCTTCTCCGGGAAAATGTGGGTGTGCATGTCGATGACTCTCATGACGTCGGCTCCTATGTGCAGGGAGCGGAGGGGGTCCGCCCCGGAGTGGTTTCTATAATTATAGCACACACAAAACCCACTATAAAATAGCGGATACCGCCAAAAATACCCCGGTCAGCAGGAAGAAAATCAGTACCAATTTCCAGACGAACCGCACCCAGCGGTCATAGGGCACTCCGCCCACCGCCAGGCCGCCCATCACCACCGCCGCCGTGGGCGTGACGATGTTCACCAGCCCCGAGGCGGACTGGAAGGCAGTGACGATGAGACTGCCGCCGATGCCCGCGAACTGGCCCAGGGGGGCCACGATGGGCACCGACAGGGTGGCCAGCCCCGAGGAGGAGGGGATCAGCACCGACAGGGGCAGGTAGATGAGATACACCAGCAGGATAAAGGACACGGACCCGGCCCCCTCCAGGGTCCGCTCCCCCCAGTAGAGCACCGTGTCGGTGATGGCGCCCCCGTCCATGAGGACGGTGATGCCCCGGCTGATGCCGATGATGAGCCCCACGCCCACTAGGTCCGCCGCCCCGGAGACAAAGGACTCCACCAGCTCCTCCTCCCCCAGGCCGTAGGCCAGACCGATGACCACGCCGCCCACAAAGAACAGCCCGCTCAGCTCCGGGAACCACCAGCCCAGGGTGGGCAGGGCCAGGCCGATCTCGTCAAAGGGGATGACCGCGTAGACCATGATGAGGAACACCACGGCGAAGAGGGCCAGCACGACCTTCCGCCGGAGCGTGAGCGCGGGGACCTCGCCCCCCCTTTTTTCGTGGAATTTCCGCTCCACTCCCACCAGCAGGGACTTCTCCGGATGGACGCGGACCCTGCGGGCGTAGGCGGTGACGTACCAGATGGCGATGGCGTCGAACAGTACCAGCATCAGAAGCCGCAGCCCCAGGCCGTCCCCCAGGCTCACGCCCGCGAAGCCCGAGGCGATGCCGGTGGCGAAGGGGTTCACCGTGCTGGCCAGCACCCCGGCCCCGCTGCCCAGCAGCACCACGCCGATGCCCACCAGGGCGTCGTACCCCGCCGCGATGAATACCGGAATCAGCAGGGGGTAGAAGGCCATAGTCTCCTCCCACATGCCGAAGGAGGTACCCCCCAGGCTGAAGAGGATCATCAGCACCGGGATGAGCCAGATCTCCTTCCCCCCCAGCAGGCGCACCACATTGCCCACCCCGGCGTCGATGGCGCCGGTCTTCATAACGACGCCCAGGAAGCCCCCCACCATCAGGATGAACAGCGCCACATCCACCGCGTCGTAGAACCCCTGGAAGGAGGCCAGGATCACGTCTCCCGCCCCCTGGGGCTGCTGCTCCACACTGTGGTAGGTCCCCGCCGCAGGGACCTGCGCCTCCCCCGTCCGCTGGTAGGAACCGGCGGGCACCACCCATGTGGCGGCGGCCACCAGGATCAGCAGGATAAAGAGGACGGTATAGGCTGTGGGCATTCGAAAATTCTTCATGTTGCTCCCTCCATTCCCAGGTAGTGTGTGAAAAAGGCGGGGCGTTATACCTGCCGGGGCGGTCTGGATGGATTTGACAGGAAGAAGACGGCAAAAGGCCCGGATGCGGCATGCATCCGGGCCTTTTTGCTGCGGTGGAGGAAAGTTAAGCGGCGGGAGTGTCAGTGTTGTCGCCGGAGTTGTCGCCGGAGTTGTCGCCGGAGTTGTCGCCGGAGTTGTCGCCGGAGTTGTCGCCGGTGTTATCTCCGGTATTGTCACCGGAGTTGTCGCCGGTGTTATCTCCGGTATTGTCACCGGAGTTGTCGCCGGAGCCGTCGCCAGTATTGTCATCGGTGCTATCATCCGGCAGCTCAGTCACAGAACCATCACTATAATAATCAACGACGGTTACATCATCCCACACGACCGTATCCTCAGATGCGGCATCCTGCGCGTGCTTCACCAGCTCAATCAAAATTGTGTACTGGTCGTATACCTCATCTCCTGTTACGTCCCAGGTCTCGTCTTCCATTGCCCCATCAATGGCGGTAAAGGTCGTTTCAAGATTAATTGTAAACTGATTGTTCTTTCCGATGTCAAAGCCTGTTGTTCCATCGGCGGTAATTTCACCGCTGATATAGCCGTCAGCGCCTTTCGTCACAACCCACTTGATGTAATAATCCGTTACAATGCCGCTCTCCACGTCGACCTCATACGTCATAATCAGATTGCCGGCAGCCTGGGGTTTCTCGGATATGCCGTTGATCTCGATGAAGCTCTTATGTTCTCCGGGAGGCACGGGATCCTCCGGGTCAACAACGGGGGGCTGGGGTTCGTCCGGCTCATTGGGCGTTTCCGGCTTGTCGGGAATCTCCGGCTCGTCCGGTTCGTCCGGCTCCGGCTCGCTGGGGGTGCTGGGGGTATTGGGCGTGCTGGGCTCGGTGGGGGCGGCAGCGCCCGCCTCGGGCACCTTTTCCGCACCCGCGCCGGTGATCTCCATGGTCTCCTTCGCGCTCTCGTGGGCGGTGACCGCGCCCACAACAGCGGTTTCGGCGGCGTCCAGCTTAAAGCCGGCGGCCTTCTCCGTCAGCTCTACGCTCTCCACGGAGCCCTTTACCTCGGCCTTCACCTCGGCGGCGTCCACGGTCAGCGCGCCCAGCTTGGCGGCCGCCTCCACCAGCACGGAGGCCCCCTTGGCGGTCTCCGCCACCTTGAGCTTTTCGGCGTAGCCCTTCACCTCGGCGGCGGCGCCGGGGGCGGCCACGGTGACGGCGGACACCACGCCGGTCTCCGCCACGGTGACCACGGCGCCGGCGGCGTTCTCGGCCACCACAACGGCGGCGCTCTGGCCGGCCACTGCCGCCGCAGCGCCGGGAGCGGCCACGGTGACGGTGGTCACGGAGGCCTTCTCCTCCACCACGACCAGGGCCTTCTCGGCCAGCAGCAGGACGCTGCCCAGGCTGGCCTCGCCGGAGACGCTGACCTCCGCGCCGGAGGCGTCGGGTACCACGATGACGCCCACCGCCAGCTTCGCGCCGTCCACCGTCACCTTGATGCCGGGGGCGGCCACCACCACCATGACGTCGGTGTCCTCGGTGATGACGGTGTCCTCGGTGAGCACCAGGGCGTCCTCGGGGATGGCGGCGTCCTGGGGCAGGAGATCGTCCGCCGCCAGGGCGGTGGCGGACATGGAGAACATCATGCTCAGCGCCATCGCCGCGGGGAGGAGTCTTTTCAGCAGCTTCTTCATGTAAAAACGCTCCTTCATGTTAATTTTAGGGAAATTCGCAGAACCGCAGCGGGGAATCTGAGCGGTCGCACGCGGAGTCAGAAGCTGTACCAATAGATAAAAAGGTGCTTCAGGTTCACTCCTTTCTCAAAATTACCGCCGCCCGGCTGCGGCTGAGCAGCCGATGTTTGCTTCCCGGTCTGCCGGGAAATGCCAGATGGCCACGCTATGGGCGTATAGAGCTTCTTTGACTCAACTATAGCATAGATTTTTCCCGTCCGCAAGGCAGTTTCAGAGAAATTTTGCCGGATATGCGGCATGTTTTGCCTCTTTTGCCCCGTCCGGCGCGGGAGGGGGAAGGATTTTTATCTGGGAGGGCGCAGATCTCCCTTGACATACCTAGATATTCTATGTATACTATACCTAGAATATCTAGGTATGAGAGGAGGACCCGCCATGGCGAAGAAGGAGCCCGGCAGCGCCGCCATGCTGGTGCTGGCCCTGCTGAAGAGCCGGGAGATGTACGGCTACGAGATCATTGAGGAGCTGGCACGGCGGTCGAACAACGTCTTCCAGTACAAGGAGGGGACCCTGTATCCCCTGCTCCACACCCTGGAGAGGGAGCGGCTGGTCACCGCCAGGGAGGCGGCGGCCCCCAGCGGCCGGATGCGGCGCTACTACGCCATCACCCGGAGGGGCCTGAGGGAGCTGGAGGAGCGGCGGGCGGAGTGGAGCGCCTACTCCGCGGCGGTGACGGCCATTCTGGCCGGTGCTTGAGGAGGCGTGGTATGAGCACATACGAATGGCTGCGCCAGGCCACAGCAAAAATCCGCTTCTCTCCGGACCGGGAGGCGGTCCGGCGGGAGCTGGCGGGCCACCTGGAGGAGCGGGTGGAGGCGGAAAAGGCGAGGGGCCTGCCCCAGAGGGAGGCGGAGGCCGCCGCGGCGGCGGCCATGGGGGACCCGGACGTGCTGGCGGAGGAGCTGGGGCGCATCCACAGCCCCTGGTGGGGGTATCTCTGGCGGGCCAGCCGGGCGGCGCTGGCGCTGATTGCGCTGTGCACCGTCTGGGCGGCGGGACATGACCTGCTGGATTGTGTCAACGGCTGGTCCCGGCCGGAGCTGCCGGGGCGGGAGAGCGTCTACGCCGACGACTATGGGATCGAGAAGTCCGTTCTGGACAGGTGGCGGCCCAGGGGGGCCAAAAAGCTGGGCGGCTACCGCTTCACGGTCCCCATGGCCTGGGTGGAGCAGTGGGAGGCGGCGTATGAGGACGAGGAGGGGATGGAGGTGCGCGAGGCCTTCTGCGGGCTGACCGTCTGCCTGCGGGCGGACACCTGGCGGTTCTGGGAGCCCTGCTCGCCCAGCCAGTACATGATTCTGGACAACACCGCCGCCGACAGCCAGGGGAACCGGTACGTGTATGACGGCCAGAGGACGGACTGCCGGAGCTTCTTCTGCCGGACCTGGAGCCAGCCCTTTACCACCTGGTACATGGTGTACCTGTACCTGCCGGGGCCGGAGGAGCCGCCGGAGTGGGTGGACATCCCTGTGGGCTGCGGGGGCGATGCCATCCGCGTCGACCTGCGGGGGGAGGTGGTGTGGTGATGGCCCGGAAGCACCGCCTGCGGGCGCTGAGAAACGGGCTGCTGTGCGTGCTGCTGCTGGCGTTTCTCTGGCAGGTGAAGGGCTGTCCCCTGCCCACCGCCGAGATGGAGTTCCACCGCAGGGAGCGGCAGCATCTGGCGGATGAGTCGGAGATCGTGCTGCGCTGCGAGAGCGAGGCGGAGGGCTGGCTGGGGGAGCCGGCGATGCTGGTGGGGGTGGCGGCCCGCACAGTCCACACCGCCTCCCGCACCCACCGCTTCAACGTCTGGCCCAAGAATCCCGACGGGCCCACCCTGGTGGTGCTGCCCTCGGAGCTCGCGCTCAGGCCCGTCCTGGTGGTGGGGCTGGCGGCGGTGGAGCCCCCCGAACAGGCGGAGACCGCCCGCCTCACCCTGACCCTGCCCCTGGAGGCCGCCTACGGTGAGGAGGATGTGCGCCACGTCCTGACCGGGCGGCGGGAGGGGGAGGCCTTCCTCTTCCGTCTCCAGCCCCAATACGACGACGCGACCTCCCGGGGCCGGGCGGAGTTCGCGGAGGTGATGAGCCTGACCCACCGGACCGCCGGCGGTCTGCCCCCCTATGAGCTGGCGTTCTTTGACAGCGGCGGCGGGCATATCGCCTCCTATACAAACTGAGCCGTATGAAACGGGCCCGGACGCGCTCAAGCGCGTCCGGGCCCGTCTGTCTTATGATTCCTCCGGCTCCCCCTGCGCCTCCGGGCGGGCCCAGAGGTAGACCGCCTGAGCGGCGTTTTTGGGCACCACCTCCAGAAGCTCCTCCAGGGACGCCTCCCGGATGGCCCGGAGGCTCTTGAAGTGCTTGAGCAGGGCTGTCCGCCGGGCGGGGCCCACGCCGGGAATCTCGTCCAGGGTGGAGCCCCGCACGCTCCTGCCGTGGCTCTGGCGGTTGTAGGTGATGGCGAAGCGGTGGGTCTCCTCCTGAATGCGGCCGATGAGGGAGAACACCGCCTGATGGGCCTTGATGCCGATCTCCCGGCCCTCGGGGGTGATGAGGGCCCGGGTGCGGTGGCGGTCGTCCTTGACCATGCCGAAGAGGGGGATGGCCAGGCCGAAGCGCTCGGTGACCCGCCGGGCCACCCTGGCGTGCTGCTGGCCGCCGTCGATGAGCAGCACGTCCGGCAGGGGCATGAACTTTTTGTCCTGCTCCATGAAATGGGTCAGCCGGCGGGTAAGGACCTCCTCCATGGACCGGTAGTCGTCGGGGCGGCCCTCCAGCTCCTTGATGCGGAAGCGGCGGTACTGGTCCTTGGCGGGCCGGGAGCCGTGGAAAACCACCATGGAGGCCACGATGTCGTCCCCGCCGGTGTTGGAGATGTCGTAGGACTCCAGCCGTCCCGGCGGCTCCGGGAGGCCCAGCAGCTTTCCCAGCAGCTCCAGGGTGCGGTCGCTGCGCTCCTGGCTGGTGGTCTGGCGCTCGGCCTCCTCCCGGGCGTTGGCGGCGGCCAGGGAGAGCACCTGGGCCCGGTCCCCTCGCTGGGGCACCCGGAGGACGACCCGGTGCCCCGCCTTCTCCGTGAGCAGCTGCTCGAGGACCTCCTGATCCTCAATAGCGGCGGGGAGGAAGATCTCCCTGGGCAGGGCGGAGCGGGAGCCGTAGTACTGGAGGAGCAGGGCGGAGAGAATTTCTCCCTCGTCGTCCAGGCCGGAGGCGGCGAAGAGCTCTGCCTCCTTCCCGGTGAGCTGGCCCTCCTCGTAGTGGAGCACGGCGAAGCAGCTCTTGGCCTCCAGGTACAGACCCCATACGTCCGTGTCGGCGCAGACCCCGGCGATGACCTTCTGCCGCTTGCCCAGGACCTTGATGGCCTGGATGCGGTCCCGGAGGGCGGCGGCCTCCTCGAAGCGCAGGGCCTCGGCGGCGGCCTCCATCTCCTGTTCCAGCTGGGCGGTGACCAGGCGCACCTTGCCCTCCAGCAGCTGCACCGCCAGGTCCATGCGCCGGTCGTACTCCTCCCGGCTCATCTCCGCCCGGCAGAAGCCGTCGCACCGGCCCATGTGGTGGTTCAGGCAGGGGCGCTCCCTGCCGATGTCCCGGGGGAAGATTTTGTGGCAGGTGGGCAGGTGGAGGGCGGCGCGGATGGCGTCCAGGGCGGAGCGGGTCTCCAAACGGCCGCCGTAGGGGCCGAAGTAGCGGGCCCCGTCGTCGGCCACCCGGCTGACCAGGGAGAAGCGGCGGTAGGCCTCCCGGCTCAGGCGGACGAAGGGGTAGCCCTTGTCGTCCTTGAGCAGGATGTTGTAGCGGGGCATGTACTGCTTGATGAGGGCGTTCTCCAGCACCAGGGCCTCGAACTCGCTGCCCACGATGATGGTGTCGAAGGTGTCCACCAGGCTGACCATGGTCTGGGTCTTGAGGTTGTGGCCCCGGCCGGCCTGGAAGTACTGGCTGACCCGGTTTTTCAGTTTTTTGGCCTTGCCCACGTAGATGACGGCGCCGTCCTTGTCGTGCATCAGGTACACGCCCGGCGCCAGGGGCAGGGAATTGGCTTTTTCCAGCAGCTGGTCCTTGGTCATGACGGTTCCTCCCGATCTCCTGATAAAGAAAAAGACTGCTTCGTCACCGAAACAGTCTTTCATCCGTCGTGCGTTTACTCGCCGAACTCTCCGGAGCGGACCAGGTCGGCCAGGGCCTCCACGGCCTCCTTCTCGTCAGAGCCGTCGGCAATCAGGGTGATGGTGGTGCCCTTGACAATGCCCAGGGACAGAACACCCAGCAGACTCTTGGCGTTGACCCGGCGTTCATCCTTTTCTACCCAAATGCCGCTCTTGAACTCGTTGGCCTTACGGATGAAATAGGTGGCGGGCCGTGCGTGCAGACCCACTTCGTTGTTGATGGTGACTTCCTGAGTATACATAGACCTATATCTCCTCTTCAATCAATCTGCGTATGGGCGCTCGTGGCGGGGGGATGTAAACTACATGTTAGCAAATTTCTGTTTTTCCGTCAATAGCACATTCTACAAAATTAACCGGTCAATCCGTCTCTCTCCACGCCATTTTGTGGGAAAGTAGACGAATGGCGGAGGGTAACTCCGGGATATTGACACAAATTTCACAGAATGGCGGAGCCCCCGCAACACTGAAGTATATGCGCCGGCGGGCCGTCTGTTTCCCGGAGGGGGACATTCTTCAACAAAACCGGGGGGAATTTGGAAAAATAGGGCTGGTCAAATAGAGAAAACCGGCGTATAATGGGGCCGTACACAGGCGGCCGTGAGGGCCCCATACCTCCAACGGGCCGCGCCCGGGAAACGCCGCCTGGCAAATGTACCAAAAAGCAACAGGAGGAAGCATACCCATGAGAAAACTGCACAAGCCGGCGGCGCTGCTGCTGGCGCTGGTCGTGGCCCTGGGCCTGACCGTGACCGCCCTGGCGGCGGAGGAGACCGGCTATACGGATGTGGCCGGAACCTGGGCCGAGGAGTACGTGAACCGGGTCGCGGACCTCATCGACGGCCGGACCGAGACCGCCTTCGCCCCCAACGAGAACATCACCCGCGCCGAGCTGGTGACGGCCCTGTACCGCCTGGCCGGCTCCCCGGCGCTCCCCGCCGGCGGCCGGAACCCCTTCGCCGACGTGGCGGAGGACGCCCCCTGCCGGGACGCGGTGATCTGGGCCAGCGGCAAGGGTATTGTCAGCGGCCGGAGCGCCGATACCTTTGACCCCGACGGCAGCGCCGCCCGCCAGGAGATCGCCAAGATCCTCAATCTCTACGCCGCCCAGGCCGTGGGCCGGGAGACCCTGACAAACCGCGTGGACGTGATGAGCGCCTACCCCGACGCCGGCGAGGTATCCGCCTGGGCCGGGGCGTGCATGAACTGGGCTGTGGCCAGCGGCTTCATCACCGGCAGCGCCGGGAAGCTGGAGCCCAAGGGCACCGCCACCCGGGCCCAGATCGCCGCCATCCTCTGCCGCTATATGGACGACGCCTCCACCGGCATGGCCTATACGGACAACCCCCGCAACCAGGACGGCATCGGCGAGAACGAGCTGCTGGTGGTCAGCTTCGGCACCAGCTTCAACGACAACCGGGCGGTCACTGTCGGAGCCGTTGAGGAGGCCATGGAGAGGGCCTTCCCGGACTACGCTGTGCGCCGGGGCTTTACCTCCAACATCATTATTGAGCACGTCTACCGCCGGGACGGCGTGGCCATCGACGACGTGGAGCAGGCCCTGGACCGGGCCAAGGCCAACGGCGTGAAGAACCTGCTGGTCCAGCCCACCCACCTGATGAACGGCTACGAGTACGGCGATCTGGTGGAGGAGCTGAAGAGCCGGGAGAGTGATTTTGAGAGCGTGAGGATCGGCGCGCCCCTGCTGACCACCGACGGCGACTTCGCCAGGGTGGCCGAGGCCATGGTGAAGGCCGTGGACGCCTCCGACGGCAAGACCGCCGTGTGCTACATGGGCCACGGCACCGCCGCTGACTCCAACAGCATTTATGCCAGGATGCAGAAGGTCCTCACTGACGCGGGCCATGCCAACTATTTTGTGGGCACCGTAGAGGCCGCTCCCACCGCCGAGGACCTGGTCAAGCTGGTGAAGGAGGGGGGCTATGAGAAGGTTGTCCTCCGGCCCATGATGATCGTGGCCGGCGACCACGCCAACAACGACATGGCCGGCGGCGAGGCCGACTCCTGGAAGTCCGTCTTCACCGCCGCCGGGTTCCAGGTGGAATGCCAGCTCAACGGCCTGGGGGAGCTGGAGGAGATCCGGCAGCTGCTGGCGGCCCACGCCGGGGAGGCCAAGCCCCTGGGCGAGACGGGCATCGCCGTGCAGCCCAACCCGGAGAGCGCCAAGCCCGCCGGGGGGGGATAAGGCCGAAGCCCCGAGCGCCGCCGGCGCCCTGGCGGACGGCGTCTACGCTGTCACCGTGGACTGCAAGGAGTCCATGTTCAAAATCGACAGCTGTACGCTGACGGTGAAGGACGGCAGGATGACCGCCGCGCTGACCCTGGGCAGCGCCAGCTTCGACAGGATGATGGCCGGAACCGCCGCCCAGGCCAATGTGGACGCCTCCGCCGCCGTAGAGGGCGCGGAGAGCGGCGGCAAGGTCACCTTCATCCTGGAGGTGGAGGCCCTGGACCAGGAGCTCAGCTTCGCGGCCCACAGCGTGAAGAAGGACGCCTGGTATGACCGCCATCTGACTTTCCGGTCCGAAACCGCCGCCGCCCAGTAAGGCGGGGGCTGAGAGAGCGTTTCCCGCACAGCGGTATAGAGCCGGCGCGCCGGGGAGGGTCCGCCCTCCCCGGCCCTATTTTACCCGGTTCTCATGGGAAAAATCCGGCAAACCCCCGCGAAAATTGTAGTTGCATTCCCGTGGAGGCCGTGCTATACTGGCCCTAACCAAAAAGTACATAGTGCGAAGCAGCCGGTGCCGCCTGCCCCATGGGGCGGGGCGGATAATAGGGAAACAGGTGCGAGGCCTGTGCGATTCCGTCACTGTATGCAGCGAGCGCGCCCTCCACGCCGTGAGACGGCAGCCACTGGGGAGACCCGGGAAGGCGGGGGCCCGTGACGACCTGCGAGCCAGGAGACCTGCCGGAGGTGTCGGGCGGCCACAGGCCGCACGGCATCAGAGCATGCATGACCGCTCGGCGCGGTCGCTGCACGATCCATCTGCTCAGGTACGCGGGGGTCCATGGCGCACCCCCAAAGTCACGGAGTCTTGATTTTGTACCATCCGCCCCGCCTGGGGTGAAATGTGTTGCGGTCATTCTTCGATGGCCGCGATTTTTGTTTGTAAGGAGGACTTTTTTATGCGCAGAACACAATGGTTCGCTTTATTGGCCGCGCTGGCCCTGGCGGCGTCCCTGCTGGCGGGATGCGCCGGCCAGAACAGCCCGGGCCCCTCGCCGGATCCCGCGCCCGCCGCCGGTTCCGGTGAGAAGGATCCTTCCGCCGGAGACCCCGGCCTCCGGTCCCCTGAGCCCAGCCAGCTCCCCGCTCCCGCCCCTTCGGAGGGACAGGAGGCGCCCTCCGAAGACGCGGAAATCCCGCCGGAGCAGCCCGCGTCCGATCCGCCGGAGCCCCCGGAGGAGATCCAGGCCTCCCCCGCGGAGCCGGACCCCGCCCCTGAGCCCGCGCCGGACCCCGCGCCCGAACCGGAACCCGAGGGTGAGAGCGTCATGGCGGGCGATACATACACAATTGCCGTTACGCTGGAGGGCGGCTCGGGCCGGGCCAGCGTGGAATCCCCTGCGAAGCTGCGCTATAGCGAGACCGGAGTGTGCTGGGCCACCATCGTCTGGAGCAGCCCCAACTTCGACTATATGAAGGTGGACGGCCAGCGCTACGATCCCATCAATACGGAGGGCAACTCCACCTTCGAAATCCCTGTCTCCGCCTTTGATACGCCCCTGGAGGTGATTGCCGATACCGTAGCCATGAGCGAGCCCCACGAGGTGGCGTATACGCTGACCTTCGTCTACGCGTCCATGGAGGACGCATGAGAGAGGAGACCGTGATGACATACCGGAAATTCTTCCGGGCCCTCCTGCTGGCGGCGCTGCTGCTGTGCGCCTGCGGACAGCAGCAGCCCTCCCCGTCCGGCGAGCCGCCCTCCCAGGGCCCCTCCCGGAGCGGGCTGTCCTGGGACGATCTCGCCTGGAGCGGCTGCCTGCAGCTGGACTACGCCCAGATGTTCGCCGTGGACTACGGCCCGGAGAACTTCAAGCGGATCACCATCGATCAGGACACCTACCTTGTGGTTCCGGAGGGAGCGGAGGTCCCGGCGGATGTCCCCGACGGCGTGACGGTCCTGTGCCAGCCCGTCCAAAACATCTACTTACAGGCCACCGCCGCCATGGACTGCTTCCGGCAGCTGGACGCCATGGACGCCGTCACCCTCTCCGGCACCCAGGCGGAGGGCTGGTATATCCCGGAGGCCCGCGCCGCCATGGAGGCGGGGCGCATGGTCTACGCCGGGAAGTACAGCGCCCCGGATTATGAGCTGATCAAGACGAGCGGCTGCGGCTTGGCCCTGGAGTCCACCATGATCTATCACAATCCGGAGGTCAAAGAGCAGCTGGAGCGGCTGGGCATCCCGGTGCTGGTGGAGCGCTCCAGCTACGAGAGCCACCCCCTGGGCCGCATGGAGTGGGTGAAGCTCTACGGCGCTCTTTTGAACCGGGAGCTGGAGGCGGAGACCTACTTCCGGCAGCAGCTGGAGCAGCTTGCCCCCGTACTGGAGCAGGAGAACACCGGGAAGACGGTGGCCTTCTTCTATATCACCTCCAACGGCGCGGTGAGCGTGCGGAAGAGCGGGGACTACATCGCCAAGGCCATCGATCTGGCCGGGGGCGTATACGCCCTGCGCGGCCTGACGGACGAGGAGAACGCCCTGTCCACCATGAACATCCAGATGGAGACCTTCTACCAGGAGGCCAGGGAGGCGGACGTGCTCATCTACAACAGCGCCATCGACGCCAATCTGGAGACCATCGAGCAGCTGGTGGCCAAGGCCGCCCCCCTGGCGGACTTCAAGGCGGTGCAGAGCGGGGACGTGTGGTGCACCGGCAAGAGCATGTTCCAGGAATCCCAGTCCGTGGGGAGCCTCATTCTGGACATCCACGCTATCCTGAGCGGGGAGGATGAGGGCGGGCTGGTCCACCTCCACCGTCTGGCATGAGGGGAGAGGCCGCTATGAAAAACACCGGGCGGTACGCCCTCTGCTTCCTTCTGCTGGCCGGGCTGGTGCTGGCCCTGCTGGTGTGGAACGTCAGCGCCGGCAGCGTGGACTTCGCGCCGGGGGAGATCCTGGCCGCCCTGCTGGCCGGGCCGGATACCGGCATCATCTGGGGCATCCGGCTGCCCCGCGTGCTGGCCGCGGCCATCCTGGGCGGGGCGCTGAGCGTGTCCGGCTTCCTGCTCCAGACCTTTTTCGCCAACCCCATCGCCGGGCCCTTCGTGCTGGGCATCTCCTCGGGGGCCAAGCTGACGGTGTCTCTGGTGATGGTGTTCCTGCTCAGCCGGGGGGTAGTGGTCGGGTCCATGGCCCTGATCGCCGCAGCCTTCGCCGGCTCCATGATCTCCATGGGGTTCATTCTCCTGCTCTCCCGCCGGGTGAAGCAGATGAGCATGCTGGTGGTCAGCGGCGTTATGATCGGCTATATCTGCTCCGCCGTCACCGACTTCGTGGTGACTTTCGCCGACGACTCCAACATCGTCAACCTCCACAACTGGTCTCTGGGCAGCTTCTCCGGCACCAGCTGGGAGAGCGTGGGGCTGATGGCCCTGGTGGTGGGGGCGGCCCTGCTCCTCACCTTCCTGCTGTCCAAGCCCATCGGGGCCTACCAGATGGGGGAGGTCTACGCCCGGAACATGGGGGTGAACATCCGGCGGTTTCGGGTGGAGCTGATTTTGCTCTCCAGCGTCCTCTCCGCCTGCGTCACCGCCTTCGCCGGGCCCATCTCCTTTGTGGGCATCGCCGCCCCCCACCTCATCAAGGCCCTGTTCCGCACGGCGAAGCCCCTGGTGGTGATCCCCGCCTGCTTTCTGGGAGGCGCGGCCTTCTGTCTGGGCTGTGACCTGATCGCCCGTACTGCCTTCGCCCCCAGGGACATGTCCATCAGCTCCGTCACCGCCGTGTTCGGCGCGCCCGTTGTGCTCTACCTCATGGCCTCCCGGCGGAGCGGGAGAGGGGGGAGGGACCAATGAGCGATGTGCGCTTGCGCACGGAGGACCTCTCCGTGGGCTACAACGGCAGGGAGCTGATCCGGGGCATCGCCCTATCCCTGCGTCCGGGGGAGATTATGACCCTCATCGGCCCCAACGGCGCGGGAAAATCCACCATTCTGAAGAGCGTTATCCGGCAGCTGGCGCTGGTACGGGGCACGGTCTGCCTGGACGGCCGGGACATGGCGGGGCTCAGGGAGGGGGACGTGGCCCGGCGCATGAGCGTGGTGATGACCAGCCACATCAGCCCGGAGCTGATGACCTGCTTCGACGTGGCGGCCACCGGCCGCTACCCCTATACCGGGCGGCTGGGCATTCTGACCAGGGAGGACCGGGAGAAGGTGGCGCAGTGTCTGGAGCTGGTCCACGCCGCCGAGCTGGCGGACCAGGACTTCTCCCGCATCAGCGACGGCCAGCGCCAGCGGGTGCTTCTGGCCAGGGCCCTGTGCCAGGAGCCGGAGGTGCTGGTGCTGGACGAGCCCACCAGCTTTCTGGACATCCGGCACAAGCTGGAGCTGCTGGCCATTCTCAAGGACATGGTGCGCCGGCGGCGGCTGGCGGTGCTTATGAGCCTCCACGAGCTGGACCTGGCCCAGAAGATCAGCGACCAGGTGGTCTGCGTCCACGGGGACAAAATCGAGCGCCAGGGGCCCCCGGAGGAGATCTTCACCCCGGACTACATGCGCCAGCTCTACGGCGGAGCGCGGGGCAGCTACAACGCTCTGTTCGGCTCCCTGGAGCTGGAGGCCGTGGCGGGCGCGCCGGAGGTGTTCGTCATCGGCGGCGGCGGGGCGGGCATTCCGGTCTACCGCCGGCTGCAGCGGCAGGGGATCCCCTTTGCCGCCGGGGTTTTGCAGGAGAACGACCTGGATTTCCCGGTAGCGTCGGCCCTGGCGGCGGAGGTGGTGGCGGAGAAGCGCTTCCAGCCCATCGGGGAGGCATCCCTCCGGCGGGCGGCGGCGGTGATGGCGGACTGCCGGCGGGTGCTGTGCCCGCTGACGGAGTTCGGGCCCTTCAACGAGGGAAACCGGCAGCTGCTCCGGCTGGCCGGGGAGGCCGGGACTCTGGAGGAGTGGCCGGCGGGGGAAAATTTCAAAAATCCCGCCGGTATCTCTTGAAATCTCCGGCGGAATGTGGTATGATACTGAACCTGTAGAGTGGAATTACGCGCTTATGCGCTTCCATGATGTTCTGGGAGGTATGTGACTATGACCCTGTTTGTGACGATTCTGCAGCTGCTGTGCGGCCTGGCGGTGATTCTGGCCGTGTTGTTCCAGTCCGGCAAGAGCGCCGGCCTGAGCGGCACCATCGGCGGCGTGGCCGACACCTTCATGGCCAAGGGCAAGGCGAAGACCTTCGACGCCAAGCTGGCCAAGGCCACCAAGTGGATCGGCGCCGTGTTTATTGTGCTGACCCTGGTGCTGAACGTGCTGCACTGATCGCTGAGAAGGATCCGAGGAGAGGCGCCCGCAGGAGCGGACGCCTCTCCTTGTGTTCTCCCCTGGAATTTCCGCCCTTTCTTTTTGGGCCGTTGTATGCTATAATCTTGCCAGATTCTACAGACAGGGAAAGGCGGAACCGCTATGGTCACCGGCGAACTGAAACGCAAAATTGACGCGCTCTGGGAGACCTTCTGGACCGGCGGGCTGACCAACCCGCTGACGGTCATCGAGCAGATCACCTACCTCATGTTCATTCACGATCTGGACAGCCTGGACGACACCAAGGCCAAGGAGGCGGTGATGCTGGATGTTCCCTATACCAGCATCTTCGGTGCGGACCGGCGGCAATATAAGTGGTCCGTGTTCCGGGATCTGCCTGCGGCGGAGATGTTCGACACCGTCCAGAAGGGGGTGTTCCCCTTCCTGAAGACTCTGGGCTCCAGCCCGGAGGGGGCCTACTCGAAGTACATGGACGACGCCATCTTTATGATCCCCACCCCCCAGAAGCTCAGCCAGATTGTGGACCAGATGGACGCCCTCTACGCCTCCGGCCTGGCGGCGCCGGACATCCGGGGGGATGTGTACGAGTATCTGCTCTCCAAGCTCTCCACAGCCGGAACCAACGGCCAGTTCCGCACGCCCCGGCACATTATCCGCATGATGGTGGAGCTCCTGGCCCCCGGTCCGGATGAGATCGTCTGCGAAATAATCTTACCGAGTTTGATACAAAGGACAGTAATAATTAAAAAGTGCGCCTTTGCGGTGTAAAAACAGTCGTTGCGGTGTAGAATCCGAAGCGGCTGTTTTTTATTGTAGCAGAGCGTATATACCACGCCGAACTATTGACAAATATATTGTCAAAGGCTATAATTTATACAAGAGGAGGGCGCACCTATGGATGAAATCATTCGTATGCAAGAATATTTACTTTTAATACGACGCACTGTTGGATGGACTGCCGAGGAGTTTGGTGAAAAAATCGGCGTCACCAGACAGACTATTAATAACATCGAAAGTGGTCGCAATAAGCTGACCAAAACACAATATATCGCCATGAGAAGTGTCCTCGATGCAGAAATGATTCAAAAGCCAGATGACACAGAAATGCTGAAAGTTCTTCTGGATGTCCTTGTGGATCACCCGGAGAACTACAGTGAAGACCACAGAAATGAACTCTTGGCCAAAGCAAACATGATGGCTCCTTCCATCCTAGCAGGCACTTCCACTCGTGCGGATGTGTCTAAGGAATGGATGAAAGTAGCCGGTGCTGTGGTTGGTGCCGGAGTTCTTATGGGACCTCTCGGAATCGGTGCAGGCATTGCTGCTGTGAATGTGTGGCTTGCTAAATCAATCGCCGACGGAAAAAAGAAGTCGAAAAAGGGCAAGGAGTAATCTTATGGGCGGATATGTGAAAAAGAAAAAAGACATGGTTTTTCAGAGTGTGGACTCTCTCCAGCAGATCGTAAATGTTGTAAATGAGGCCGCCGCTGCTGTGAACGACTCGAAACGAACAATCAAAGAAAGTGCAATCCCCGAAGTCCTTGCAGGTGCCCTTGGTGCTGGAATTGGCGGTGTAGGTTCCTTTGCTGCCCTCTATGGCCTGGGCGTTGTTGGTTTGTCCGCTGCCGGAATAACATCTGGACTGGCGGCTGCTGGTGCCGTGGTCGGCGGTGGTATGGTAGCTGGCATATTTGTTTTGGCCGCCCCTATCGCAGCGTTAGCAGCAGGAGGTGTTGGCGTTGCAGCACACCTCAAAAATAAACAGTTGCGACAGGAGAAGGAGCGTCTCTATAAAGAAGTTCTCGCTCGTCATGAAGCGATTATCAAGGCACTAAAAGATGAAGCAGACGCCACGCAGGAACGTCTGGATTATTTGCAGAGTTTGAATATACTGCTCCAGCAAGCCGTGAAGGATTTGGGCCACGACTTGGGGGTGGCTTAAAGGAGGGCTTCTATGGGAAAGCAAATCAAACTCCCCAATATTGACTTTGTCAAGGTTGGTAACACCCTTGTTGAGTCAGGCAAGACCGCAGGCGCATTTGTCAAAAACCATGCGACTGAATTTCTCGCAGGGGCTCTTGCTGGTGTAACCATTGATAACATTCGTATTCGTATGGGTCGTAAAAAGGACAAAAAAGCCTTTGAGGAAAATGCTCACAAACAACAGCAAGTTATCAGAAAACATGAAGCTGAAATCAATGTGCTGAAAGACAAGGCAGAACAGGGACAGGAAGCTCTACAAAAGGTTGACCAGTTGGAGCAAATCGTAAATAACCTAACGGAGGGAGGTGCTTCTGAATGAGCAAGTACAAGTATAGCGAAACCGAAAGGCAGATAAATTCTGTACTCAAGCACCACGATGAAGACCTCAAATCGATTCACTTTCCGTCTTTGTCTGAAGCGGATGCCACTGTAGCCAAAGCGGATGCCCTGCTTCGTAGGCTTGGATATCAGCCGGATGCGATCAAGGGCTTAGTGCCTGTACAACCCAGAAAAACAATGGTTATCCCTACTTGGGAGCAATGCTGCGCCGAAGCAGAAACACACGTAGGAACGGACTGCGAATTGGAGTCCCTTTTCACTGAGGAGGAACTCCGCAGTAACGAGCTTGCTATTAAACAACTCAACGAAGAATTTAATGCTGTACATCGGCTTGATGCCTTTGACATCAGCATCGCCGCTCTTGCCGGGTTGGTTGGTGCTGCAGTGGATATTCTTCTTGTCGGCATTCCGCAGAAAACCCCGGATGGGCTGAAAGGTGGTCCCCTTTCCAACTACGTTCGAGACTACTTCGATAAAAAATTCCCAGAAGAAGAAATGCAGAAACTTGCCAATTCAAAAGTCAGCAAGGTTCCTTATGATGCCCAGGATAATCGCCACACAACAATCCGTGTGGAAGGACTTTCTGCTTACTACCACAGACTGCTTCAATTGGGGCATGATCCTCTCCTCGGTTTCGTATTCGGTGTAGCGGATATTTTGACCGGCAGAATGACTACCATCGACAAAGCCGGAAATATCGTATCTCAGGTGATGGAGAATTATGCCGACCGCAAAGAATCAGATATCTTCGCAGCACTGGCAAAACAGGTCATTCATTTCAAATCGGACGTAACCACTTCTATGGGACTCCCTGTACCGCTGATGAGTCTCTTTAACCTTCTTCAATTTGGCAGCATCGGTGAAGAGGAACAAACCATAGCAGAAATCGTTCAAGGTATGTACTATGAGGGTTATGATTTCATCCACTTCTGCTCCATGTCCATTCCCGCAATGCTTGTAGAGGTTATTGTCCGTTTGGGTTATTCTATTAAGCGCATAAAGGAAGGACACGAAATAAAGGATGCTATTCCGTTTTCCTTAAACCGAGAGAAGCACCCTAAACTGGCAACAATGCTCTTCATTGCTCATGCCGGTGCTACGGCAGCAAATGCCGGAAAGGTATATTTTACGCACAACCCTGTTGCAATCAATTATCCTCAATGGATAGCCTTTGCTAAATACACCTATAGCCAACTCAAATGGGCACTGCTCGAAAGACCTGCCCTACGAGAAGCCTATGTGCGTGGTAAAATCAATGAAGAACTGGATGATGTCCTCTCGGAAGCCGAAGCAACCTTTGACCGATTCGCAAGAGATTACATCGTAGTATTCAACTGAAGAGGATGCTTATGGAAAAAGGATACTCCTCACCACCGCAATTGGTAGTGAGGAGTATCCTTTTTCCCCTTACGCTCGGATTTCCTGCCCATTCTTAAAGGTAAAAAGCACATCGTCCTTGCTGTAGACTGTTACATGATCCACCAGACCGCACCAGAGGACAGGGTCAAATTTTCCCATCAGGTCAGCTTGCGCCAGCGTGCCCAGAAAGGATTCAATCGCCGCCCGTCTGGATTTCTTATCAGCAATGGCGGTTTCGATTTCCTCAAGCCGTGCTTTTGCAATGTCGAAGCGGGCGGTAAGACTGTCATAGCGTTTCTGGTATTCCCTCTGGTCGAGCGCCACATGAGCGTTTTCGTAGATGCATTTCTGGATGAGGTCTGAGGCGACCATGAGTTCTTCCTGCAATTTTTCGGTTTCGGCTTCCAGTGCGGAGGTGTCGAAGGCAATGTCCAGCGAAGCCCGTAGAGGCGAGATAATTGCGGTCTTTTTGCCAATCAGCTTGTTCGCCGCTGAAATAAACATCGCTTTGATCTCATCCTCCGTCAAGTGCGGCGTGGAGCATTTTTCCTCGCCGTCATACTTGTGATTACACTGCCAGATTACTCTGCGATACTTACTGTTGGAATGCCAGACCTTGGAACCGTACCACTCTCCGCATTGTCCGCAGCGTATCTTGCCGGAGAAAAGGTGGACACCGCTATGCGGGCCCCGACCTTGCTTTCTGCGCTTCAGTTCCTGCTGAACCAGTTCAAACACCTCCGGCTGAATGATGGCCTCGTGATTTCCCTCCACATAGTACTGCGGGATTTCGCCCTCGTTGACCTTTTTCTTCTTGGTGAGGAAATCCACCGTATAGCTCTTTTGCAGGAGCGCATCGCCCTTGTACTTCTCGTTGGTGAGAATGCTACGAACTGCTCCTGCGTTCCATTTGTCTTTGCCGCCCGGCGACTTGATGCCGTCGGCGGTCAGCCTGGCGGCAATGCCGTGCGGCGTCATGCCTTGCAGGAACATACTGTAGATGCGGTGGATGATGACCGCCTCGTCCTTATTCAAGACGAGATTGCCATCGGGACCCCGGTCGTAGCCAAGAAACCGCTTGAAGGGTACGGTGACCTTGCCGTCTGCGAACCGCTTTCTCTGTCCCCAGGTGCAGTTCTCGGAAATGCTGCGGCTTTCTTCCTGCGCCAGCGAGGACATAATGGTGATAAGCAGTTCTCCCTTGCTGTCCAGCGTCCAGATGTTTTCCTTTTCAAAATAGATCTCCACGCCCTTTTCCTTTAGCTGGCGCACCGTGGTCAGGCTGTCTACCGTATTGCGGGCAAAGCGGCTGACCGATTTGGTAACGATAAGGTCTATCTTACCCGCCAGCGCATCCGCTACCATGCGTTTGAAGCCCTCGCGGTGCTTGGTATTCGTACCGGTTATACCTTCGTCCGTATATACGGAAACAAACTCCCAATCGTCCCGACTCTTGATATAGTTGGTATAATAGTCCACCTGGGCGCTGTAGCTGGTAAGCTGCTCCTCGCTGTCCGTGGAGACACGGGCATAGGCGGCGGTGCGGCGCTTTT
>ERZ779629.35-NODE-35-length-66734-cov-24.531622_pt1 | contig 66734 bp, 66 predicted proteins | sample MGYA00514192_ERZ779629 | MGnify/ENA primary metagenome ERZ779629 (study PRJEB29562, sample SAMEA4376709) | mouse gut metagenome | isolation source: Cecum | study: EMG produced TPA metagenomics assembly of the A DSS colitis mouse model was used to assess the... | reverse complement strand
ATGAAGCAGTTCAAGCGGGCCATCACCGACAGCGACACCGAGCGCTGCGTCCGCTACGACCCGGAGAACAAGCCCGGCGTGGCCAACCTCATGACCATCTACTCCTCTGTTACGGGCAGGACCTTCCCGGAGATTGAGGCGGAATTCGACGGCCTGGGCTACGGCCGCTTCAAGCCCGCCGTGGGCGAGGCCGTGGTGGAGATGGTGCGCCCCATCCAGGAGGAGACCCGCCGGATCCTGGCGGACAAGGCCTACCTGGAGGGCGTCTACCGGGCGGGGGCGGAGAAGGCCTCCCTTGTGGCGGACAGGACCCTGCGGAAGGTCTACAAGAAGCTCGGCTTCGTGGCCAGGTAAGCGGAGGCGGACGTTGACATGAATACCATCTTTGACCGGACAAGCGTCCTGCCCGTCATCCTGGCCCTGGGCGTGTCCATGCTGCTCAGCTTCCTCCTCACCCCCATGGTCAAGCGCCTGGCCTACAGGATCGGCGCGGTGGACGTCCCCAAGGACAAGCGCCGCATGCACAACCACCCCATCCCCCGGCTGGGGGGGCTGGCCATCTTCGTGGGCTTCGTCATCGCCGTGCTCCTCTTCGCCTCCCCCGACCGGCAGCTGCGGGGCGTTCTGCTGGGGGCGTGCCTCATTGTGGCCGTGGGCGTGGTGGACGACTCCCACCCCCTGGGGGCGGGCATCAAGTTCATCCTGCAGATTGTAGCCGCCCTCATCGCCGTGTGGCACGGCGTGGTCATCCAGGCCATCGCCAACCCCCTCCCCTTTGGGGGCCCCTACTGGAACTTCGGCGTCATGGCGGTGCCCATCACCGTCGTCTGGATCGTGGCGGTGACCAACTCCGTCAACCTCATCGACGGCCTGGACGGCCTGGCCGACGGCGTGTCCACCATCGCGGCCCTGACCATGCTCATCATTGCGCTGCTGATGGGGAGCATGGAGATGGCGGTGATCTGCGCCGCCCTGGTGGGCAGCTGCATCGGCTTCATCCCCTACAACCGCAACCCCGCCAAGATCTTTATGGGGGACACGGGGGCCACCTTCCTGGGGTACATTCTGGCCACCGTCTCCGTGGCGGGGCTCTTCAAGCTGTACGCCATCATCTCCTTCATTGTCCCCTTCATCATCCTGGGCTTCCCCATTTTCGACACCGCCTCGGCCTTCACCCGCCGCATCCTCAAGGGGCAGAACCCCATGAAGGCGGACCGGAGCCACACTCACCACAAGCTTATCGACATGGGCATGAACCAGAAGCAGGCGGTGGCCACCCTGTACCTGGTGGCCGGCGTGCTGGGGCTGTGCGCGGTGATGATCGTCACCAGCGGGTATGTAAAGGTGCTTCTGTCTGCGGCGGCCCTGGTGGGCACGGCCTACACCGCAGCCCGCATCGCCCGCTATCCCCATGACCGCAAAAACGCCGCCCCGGAGGAGGAGCCGCCGGAGGCGCCGAAGGAAGAGGAGGAGCGCTGACATGGAACAGCTGCGTATTATGAGCGTCTTCGGCACCCGGCCGGAGGCCATCAAGATGGCCCCTTTGGTGAAGGAGCTCGCCGGGCGGAGGGAGATCGCCTCCCTCTGCTGCGTCACCGCCCAGCACCGCGAGATGCTGGACAGCGTGCTGGAGGTTTTCGATCTCAAGCCCGACTGGGACCTGGACATTATGACCCCCCAACAGACCCTCAGCACCATCACCAGCAAATGCCTGCTGGGCATGGACGAGGCGGTGGACAAGCTCAGGCCGGACATGATCCTGGTCCACGGGGACACCTCCACCACCTTTGCCGGGGCCCTGTCCGCCTTCTACCACAAGGTGCCGGTGGGCCACGTGGAGGCGGGCCTGCGGACCTACGACAAGTACTCCCCCTACCCGGAGGAGATGAACCGGAAGCTGGTCACCGCCATCGCCGACCTCTACTTCTGCCCCACGGAGAACAACCGGGAGAACCTGCGGCGGGAGGGGGTGACCGAGGGGGTCTTCGTCACCGGCAACACGGTCATCGACGCCCTGCATACCACCGTCCGGCCCGGCTGCCGCTTCTCCACGGAGATTCTGAACGCCCTGCCCTACGACAGCAAAAAAATCCTCCTGGTCACCTGCCACCGCCGTGAGAACTACGGCCAGCCCATGGAGGACATCATGGCCGCCCTGGCCCACATCGCCCGGAGCCACGACGGCGTGGAGCTGGTCTACCCCGTCCACCTCAGCCCCGTGGTCCAGGCCTGCGCGAAAAAGCACCTGGGGGACATCCCCAACGTCCACCTCATCCCCCCCCTGGCCGCCGACGAGATGCACAACCTCATGGCCCGTTGCTTCCTGGTGCTCACCGACTCCGGCGGCCTCCAGGAGGAGGCCCCGGCCCTGGGCAAGCCGGTGCTGGTGCTGCGGCGGGAGACAGAGCGGCCCGAGGCGGTCGCCGCCGGCACCGCGAAGCTGGCGGGCGTGGCCTATGAGGACATTGTCTCCATGGCCCATCAGCTCATCACCGATCCCGCCGCCTACGCCGCCATGGCCCACGCGGTGAACCCCTACGGCGACGGCCTGGCCTGCCGCCGGATCGCCGACGCCATCCTGTGGCACTTCGGCCGCGGCCCCCGCCCCGGCGATTTCACCGCGTAATCCCGTACCAAAAGCGGCTCTGACCGCGGCGCATCACGCCGCCGGGCCGCATGCCGCGGCCCCGTAAAGGAAGTCCCTTCTGTTATGGAGCACTCGTATCACTCGGAGAGGAGGCGCTGCCGTCTGGATAAGAAGCGGTTGACCTATTTCACCCTGGGCGTGGGCGTCCTGCTGCTGGTGGTGGTGATCCTGCTGGCCTGGAGCGGGCGGCGCTCCCCCGGCGGCATCGTCCTGCCGGAGGAGCAGACCGACAGCGACAGCGTGGAGGACAGCGGCGGCGAGAGCCGTCTGAACGTGGTGGAGATTACGCCGGAGACGGTGGGGGTGGCCATCAGCGTCCGCTCCCGCCCCCTGTCCTACAGCCGCACCCAGGTGGTGGAGACCTTCTGGAGCGGCGGCAGCGGCCAGTCCGTCTCCCAGGTGTACGTCAGCGGCGGCCGGACCCGGCTGGACACCCAACTGCCCGACGGCAGCGTGCGCCACACCCTGGTGTCCGGGGACTCCGCCGGCGTGTGGTACGACGACGAGACGGAGTGGGCCGCCCTGGGGGCCGGGCCGCTGGCTGCGGACCAGTCCGCCCGGATGCCCACCTACGAGACCGTCCGGGACCTGCCGGCGTCCTCCATCGCCGCGGCGGACTACCGGACGCTGGACGGCCTGTCCTGCATCTACGTGGAGACCCGGCCCGACGGGGAGGGCTACGCCGACTTCTACTGGGTCAGCGTGGACTCGGGCCTGCTCTGCCGGGCGGAGCGCACCCGCCACGGCGCGCTGGTCTACCGCTTCACCGGCGATACGCCGGAGACCGCCTCCCCGGATGAGTCCCTGTTTCTCCTGCCTGACGGGACGGCTCTGCCCGCCGCATAACAACGATAGACGCTGAAACAGCCGAGGTCCGGGCGCACGCCCGGACCTCGGCTGTTTTCATGTTGCGTCCCGCAGCAGCCACGCGAAACTGTTGGGGTAGAGATGGATCCGGCGGATCTGATCGTAGTGGTTTCCGTACATCAGCTCCGTATAGCTCCCCTCCCGCTGGACGCCGGCGTCCAGGAAGAAGGAGCTGAAGTTGAACAGGCACACCAGCTCGCGCTCCCCCCTGCGGCGGACCAAGGCCAGCACGTGGCGGCTGCCGGAGTCCTCTACCCACACGTCGGCCTCCGGGTCAAAGCAGCGCTCCCCCGCCCGGAGCTCCTCCATCCGCCGCAGCAGCTGGAACTGCTTGCCCTGGCGGGTGGAACCGTCGCCCCGCAGGGCGGCCAGCTCCCACTGGAAGCGGCCCCGGTGGATATAGCGGCTGTCCTCCCGGCGCTCCGGGTCCTCCTTGTAGGACCAGTCGTTGAGCTGGCCCACCTCGTCGCCGCTGTAGATCACGGGGATGCCGCTCTGGGAGAGCATCCAGGCGTGGAGGGTCAGATCGCAGGCGATGGCCCGCTCCAGCTTGAAGGGGTCCTGCTCATAGTCGGCGGCCTCCACGCCGCACAGGGAGGCGGTGGTGCCGCACAGCCGGGCGTCCCCCAGCCGTGGGTCGTCGTTATAGAGCTCCCCCCTGCCGCCGCTGCCGGGCCACTTCCCGGTAAAGTAGTCGTTGAGGTACTTCTTGTGGGCCGCCTCGTTGATCCCGAAGCGCTGGCCCAGCCAGGGGTAGTCCAGCCCCCAGCCGATGTCGTCGTGACAGCGCAGGTAGTTGAGGAACAGAAAGTCCTTGGGCAGGGCGCACAGAGCCTCCATCTGCCGCCGGAGCAGGGACACGTCCCCGGTGGCCAGGGTGTGCCAGGTGGTGGCCATGGTGGTGACGTTGTAGAGCATGTGGCACTCGGGCTTCTCGGTGGTGCCGAAGTAGGGGGCCACCTTGGCCGGCTCCATCACCACCTCCCCCAGCAGCAGCACGCTGGGGCAGACGATCTCCACCGCCATGCGCAGCATCCGGGCGAGTGTGTGGACCTGGGGCAGGTTGCGGCAGTCGGTGCCCAGCTCCTTCCATATGTAGGGGATGGCGTCCAGCCGGATCACGTCGATGCCCCGGTTGGCCAGAAACAGCATGTTCTCCGTCATGTCGTTGAAGACCGCCGGGTTGGCGTAGTTCAGATCCCACTGGTAGGGGTAGAAGCTGGTCATCACCACCTGCTGGCAGTCCTCCAGCCAGGTGAAGCTCCCCGGCGCGGTGGTGGGGAACACCTGGGGCACCGTCCGCTCAAACTGCCGGGGAATCTCCCAGCTGTCGTAGAAGAAGTACCGCTCCCGGTACCCCGGCGCCCCGGCCCTGGCCCGTTTAGCCCACTGATGGTCCTCGCTGGTGTGGTTCATAACGAAGTCCAGGCACACGCTCATCCCGCCCTCGCGGCAGGCGTCCGTCAGTCGCTCCAGGTCCTCCATGGTCCCCAGCGCCTCCTGGACCGCGCGGAAGTCGCTGACCGCATACCCGCCGTCGCTGCGCCCCCTGGGGGAGGCCAGCAGGGGCATCAGATGGACGTAGTTGACCCCGCACTCCTTCAGGTAGGGCAGCTTCTCCTCCACCCCTCCCAAGGTGCCCGCGAAGGCGTCCACATACAGCATCATCCCCAGCAGGTCCCGGCGGCGGTACCAGTTGGGATCCGCCTCCCTGGCGGCGTCCTGGGCCCGCAGGGCCTCCTTGCGCTCCTCCCAGCACCGGCGCAGCATCTCCACAAAATAGTCGAAGGCGGCCGTGTCGTTGTGGTAGAGCTCACAGTAGAGCCACCTGAGCTCCCCGTAGTGCCGCTCCAGGCGGCGGTCAAAGGCGGTCCGCTCCTCCGCCGGGGCGGGAGCCTTCCCGGCCTGCTCCACAGGCATCCTCTCCGCCGCAGCGGGGACCGTCGCCACCTTGGCGGCCTTCGCCGCCGGCTTTTTGGCCGCCGGCTTCCCGGCGGTTTTTGCACTCTTTTTCCCGGCGGCGCTCTTTTGGGCCGCCGGCTTTTTCGCGGCGGCCACCGGGGCCGCCTCCTTCACAGGCGCTTCCTTTTCATCCCGTTTCATCTCACTGTACTCCTTCCAGCTCCGCCAGCCTGGGCATGGCGGGAATCGCTCCGCTGCGGGAGCAGGTGACGGCGGCGGCCCGGTTAGCAAAGCCCAGAATCTCCTCCAGCTCCGGCCGCTCCAGGCCCTCCAGGGGCCGGTCCCCCCGGCGGCACAGCCGGCTAAGCACCGCCCCCAGGAAGGTGTCCCCCGCCCCGTTGGTGTCGGCCACCTGCGCCGGCACGCCGGGCACGGTGAAGCAGGCCCCCTGCCAGCGGCAGAAGGCCCCCCGGCTGCCCAGAGTGATCATCACCAGCCGGATCCCCTTCTTCTCCAGCACGCGGCTCCCCTCCTCCAGGTCCTCCGTCCCGGTCAGCAGGGGCAGCTCCTCCTCGGAGAGCTTGATGACGTCCACCAGGGACAGGGGCAGGGTCATCCACTCCAGGGCGTCCCGCCGGGTCCGCCACAGGGCGGGGCGGTAGTTGGGGTCGTAGCTGACCAGCACCCCCGCCTGATGGGCCGCCCTGGCCGTAAAGATGGTGGCGCTGCGGGCGATGCCCTGGGTGAGGCTCACGGAGCCGAAGTGGAGGATTTTGCTGTCCTTGGCCAGCACCTCGTCCACGTCCTCGGGCACCATCTCGCAGTCCGCCCCCCGGATAAAGCGGAAGCTCCGCTCCCCGCGCTCATCCACGGAGACAATGGCCATGGTGGTGGGGCTCTCTCCCACCTGGAGGCCGGCGTGGTCCACGCCGTTTTCCTCCAGCACCCCCCGCAGGTACGCGCCGAAGCCGTCGCTGCCCACCTTGCCGATGAAGGCGGTCCTGCAGCCCAGCCGGGCCGCGGCCACCGCCACGTTGGCCGGCGCGCCGCCGGGATTGGCGGCAAACACCGGCACCTGCTGCTGATTTTTCCCCGTCTGGGTCAGGTCGATCAGGATCTCACCGATGGCTGTGATGTCTCTCATAGCGTGCGTCCATCCTTTCCGTCAATGTCGAATCACTTGATAAACAGGCCGTTTTCCCGAAAAAAAGCGGCATAAAAGCAGCCAATTTTTTCCACCGCACCTAAACGCTATTGTATCAGACCCGGACGCGTTTGTCCAGCCCCCCGCGCGCCCGTCAGCCGGGAGGCCAGGTCATATCCCGCCCCGCCAGCACGTGGAAGTGCAGGTGGGGCACGGTCTGCTGGCCCGCCTCGCCGATGTTGGACACCACCCGGTAGCCCGGCCCGGCGAAGCCTAGCTCCTCCGCGAGCCTGGCGATGACGGCGAAGATGTGCCCCACCGCCGGGGCGTTCTCCTCCGTCACGGCGGACACGGACTGGATGTGGGCCTTGGGCACCACCAGAAAGTGGGTGGGCGCCTGGGGGCTGATGTCATAGAAGGCATAGCACAGCTCGTCCTCATAGACCTTCCTGCTGGGAATTTCCCCGGCAATAATCTTGCAGAATAAGCACTCAGACACGGAAAAACCTCCTTCTTATTGGAACGGCACCACGGCGAAAAACTCCAGGTTCTCCCCGCCGTCGTTGATCAAACTGTGGGCATGCCCCTTGGGGCAGTAGTGGCAGTCCCCTGCGGCCAGGGGGATGTATGCGCCGTCGTAGAGCACCTTCCCCGTCCCGGAGAGAATGTAGATGATCTCGCTGCTGGTGTCGTGGGTGTGCGCCCCGATGGAGGCCCCGGGCTCCAGACATGCCCGCATAATCTTGCCCAGCTCGTCCACCCGCATTCTGGTGCGGAAGGTCCCCTCCCCGCCCAGGAAGCCGGGAATGGCCTGCTCCTCCATTTTGGAAAAATCAATCAGCATATCCTTTTCTCCTCTAGTCCTTCGCCCTCTCGTTCACGAAATCATCCAGCGCCGCCAGCGCGTCATCCAGCTTCAGCAGGTCGCTGCCGCCGCCCATGGCGGAGTCCGGCTTGCCGCCGCCCTTACCGCCGCAGATGGGGGCGATGGTCTTGATAATATCCCCGGCCTTGACGCCCTTGGCCACGGCCTCCTTGCCGCAGACGGCCAGGAAGGTGATCTTCTCCTCGTTGACGCCGGCCAGCAGGGCGGCCACCTTGGGCTCCTTGTCCCGGAGGAAGTCGCCCATCTTGCGCATGTCGTCCGCCGTCATGCCGCTGCGGGACATGGAGACCACCTTCAGGCCCTTCACGGCCTTGGCGCTCATCAGGAACTGGTCCGTCTCGCTGACGAACTCCTTGGCCTTCAGCTTCTCGATGGTCTGGCGCAGCTCCCTGGCCTCGGACACCATCTGCCCCGCCCGCTCCTTCAGATCCACGGGCTTCACCTTCAGGGCGGCGGCGGCCTGGAAGAGCATATCCTGGAACCGGTTCATCTCCTCCAGGGCCCGCTTGCCGGTGACGGCCTCAATGCGCCGCACGCCGGAGGCCACGGAGAATTCGCTGTCGATGTGGAACACCCCCGCCTTGGCGGAGTTGTCCAGGTGGGTGCCGCCGCAGAACTCCACGGAGTACCCCCCGCCGATGTTCACCACCCGGACCACGTCGCCGTACTTCTCGCTGAACAGGGCGATGGCCCCGGTCCTCTTGGCCTCCTCGATGGGCATCTCCCTGGCCTCCACCGGCCAGCCCGCCAGGACGGCGTTGTTGACCTCCTGGGAGACCCTGCTCAGCTCCTCGGCGGTCATGGCGGCAAAATGGGTGAAGTCGAAGCGCAGGTAGTCCTCCTCCACCAGGGAGCCCGCCTGGTGGACATGGTCCCCCAGCACCGTGCGCAGGGCCTTGTCCAGCAGGTGGGTGGCGGTGTGGGCGCGCATGACGGCCTGACGGCGCTCCGTGTCGATGGCCGCCGTCACGGCGTCGCCCACCCGGAGGGAGCCGGCGGCCATCCTGCCGTAGTGCATGTACTTGCCGCCCTTGTTCTTCTGCACGTCGGTGACCTCAAACCTGACCCCCTCGCCGGACAGGACGCCGTGGTCGGCCACCTGTCCGCCCATCTCGGCGTAGAAGGGGGTTCTGTCCAGCACCACGATGCCCTCCACGCCGGGCATGAGCACCTCCGCCAGCTCGTTTTCCACCACCAGGGCCGCCACCCTGGCCCCCTCCACGGCGGTGCTGTCATAGCCCGCGAATGCGGTGGAGGGCACGTCCTTGCCGAACTCCACGCCGGCCCAGCCCAGGTCCCCCAGGGCCTCCCGGGCCTTCCGTGCCCGGAGGCGCTGCTCCTCCATCAGGGCCTTGAAGGCATCCTGGTCCACGCGCATGCCCTCCTCCTCCACCATCTCCGCCGTCAGGTCGATGGGGAAGCCGTAGGTGTCGTAGAGCTTGAAGGCGTCCGCCCCGGAGAAGGTCCTCTCCCCCTTGGCCTTGTGGCCCTCCAGCATCTCGGTAAAGATCCGCATGCCGCCGTCGATGGTCTTCGCGAAGCTCTCCTCCTCCATGCGGATGACCCGGGTGATGTAGCTCTCCTTCTCCCGCAGGTCGGGGTAGGCCGCCTCGTTCTCCCGGATCACCGTGGCGCAGACCTCGTAGAGGAAGGGCCTGTCCACCCCCAGCAGCTTCCCGTGGCGGGCGGCCCGGCGGAGCAGGCGGCGGAGCACGTAGCCCCGCCCCTCGTTGGAGGGCAGCACGCCGTCGCAGATCATCATGGTGGCGGAGCGGATGTGGTCGGTGATGACCCGCAGGCTCACGTCCACCTTGTGGCCCTGGCCGTACTTGGCCCCGGTGATCTCGCTGACCTTGTTGGTGATGTTCATGACGGTGTCGATGTCGAAGAGGGAGGCCACGTTCTGGCTCACGCAGGCCAGCCGCTCCAGCCCCGCGCCCACGTCGATATTCTTCTGCTTGAGCTCGGCGTAGTGGCCCTGTCCGTCGTTGTCGAACTGGGAGAACACGTTGTTCCAGATCTCAATATACCGGTCGCACTCGCAGCCCACGGTGCACCCCGGCCTGCCGCAGCCGTAGGCCTCCCCCCGGTCGTAGTAGACCTCGGAGCAGGGGCCGCAGGGCCCGGAGCCGTGTTCCCAGAAGTTGTCCTCCTTGCCGAACTTGAAGATCCGCTCTGCGGGGATGCCCACCACCTTGTGCCAGATCTCATAGGCCTCGTCGTCGGCGGGGGTGGTCTCGTTTCCGGCGAAGACGGAGGGGTAGAGCCGCTCGGGCTCCAGCCCCATCCACTCCGGGCTGGTGAGGAACTCCCAGCACCAGGAGATGGCCTCCCTCTTGAAGTAATCCCCGAAGGAGAAGTTGCCCAGCATCTCGAAGTAGGTGCCGTGGCGGGCGGTCTTGCCGATGTTCTCAATATCGCCGGTGCGGATGCACTTCTGGCAGGTGCACACCCGGTGCCGCGGGGGCTCCACCTCGCCGGTGAAGTAGGGCTTCATGGGGGCCATGCCGCTGTTGATGAGCAGCAGGCTGGCGTCGTTCTGGGGAATCAGGGAGAAGCTGGGGAGGCGGAGGTGGTCCTTGGACTCAAAGAATTTCAGGAACATCTCCCGCAGTTCGTTCACGCCGTAAGACTTGTGCATAGGGGTATTTCTCCTTTATAAAAAATTATTATTAATGAATGAAGGGCGGCCGCCGGCCGGGTTCCTGCGGGGTCCGCCGCACGTCGGTCCTGCCCAGCAGATAATCGGTGGAAACCTCAAAATAGTCCGCCAGCGTCTCCAGCGTTGTCGCAGACACATTAATCAAGCCGTATTCTACTCTCTGATAATGCGTCTCCGTCAATTCCAGGAGCTCCGCCATCTCAACCTGCCTGCATCCCTTTTCCTTTCGGAGCTCCTTTAACCTCGCCGAAAATCTCGGAAGCTTAACATTTTCCATATTAACCTCACAACACCCCTTGACACCACAAATAATGCTGTGTATAATAAACGCACAACACCAAAAGATGTCCAAAGGAGAACTATACATATGAAACCCACGACCCACCAATGGCTCTACGACCACTACGCCAAAAGCCTTCTGACCCGGCACATCGCCCAGGAGGAGGCGCTCATTGACCGCACCCTCCGCCCCCTGTCCCTGACCGACGACCAGAAGCTGGTCCTGCACGACCTGCTCACGGACCTCCGCCTCCGCGCCGGTGTGGAGGTTTTCGCCCTGGGTCTGCAGCTGGGCGTCCGCCTCACCGCCTCACCGATAAGTTTCGATGCCGATGTTGTCCAATAAAATCTCCCCGGATCCGTCGAACACCAGCCGGATGCCCGTCACCGCCGCGGGGTCGAAGTCCCCCTCCGCCGTGAAATCCTCCACCGGAATGGCCGCCGTGGCGAAGGCCTTCTGATAGGTGCTGGTGTCGAAGACGAAGTCCAGCTTATCGGTGCGCACCGCCAGAATGGGGAACACCGCCGCGAAGTCGCTGATCCTGGCGGAGGCGGTCTGGCCCCTCCGGTCGGTGAGCACCACCTCCCCGTCCACCAGCTCCAGCTCCCCCCGCTCCACCGCCCGGCTGTCCACGTCGCACAGGTCGAAGACCACCCGTCTGCCGGTCAGGTCCTGCTGGGGCATATCCACGCTGTAGGAGGCCTCCCCCCGCCAGCGCAGCCGCGCCGCGTGGGTGTCCCTGCCGCCGAAGCCCACCAGCTCCTCGGTCCACAGCGCCGCCCCCTGGGCGGAGAGGGCGGCCCCCTCCATGGCGGCGGTCTCCAGATCCGAGTCCTCCTCGAAGTCCGCTACGGGCACGAAGCCGGAGGATTCCCAGCACTGGACGTACACCGTCTCCGGCAGCTGTCCTGCGCAGCTGTCCCAGTCGGTCAGCAGCCGCCGGCAGCGCTCGTCCCCCCGCAGGGTCACATCCAGGAAGACCTTGATGAACACCCTGGCCACGGCCTGCTGGTCCTCCTCGCTCAGCAGGCTCTCCACGTTCAGAAGCGGGGCGAAGGGCCCCTGCTGGTCATAGGCGCCCCACAGCTCATTGAACTGTCCGTGGTTGGCCGTGCCTATGTACAGGGCGGTTTTCAGGTAGTCCCCCTCCCCGGTGAAGGAGATGTTTTCATACTGGGTCATGCCCATAAAGCGGCTCACATCCCGGTCCGCCGCCCCGTGGAGCAGCAGGTAGTTCACGTCCTCCAGCCGCACGCTGTGGTCCGCCGGCCGGTACTGGTCCACCGTAGGGGCCACCGCCACAATAGATTTGATGGGGAAGCCGTAGTCAAACTCCACCGCGCCGTTTTCCGGGTAGCGGTCGTAGCCGTTGAAGAGGCAGGCGGTGGCCACCATCTCCCCGCCCCGGCTGTGGCCGCCGATGGCGATGCTCTCCCCGTCCATCCGGCCGTACAGGGGGCCGCCCCGCTCCTGGTTGAACCCCAGCAGCAGCCCGATGTGCTCCAGCAGCAGCACCGCCCGTCCGTCGTTCTCCCCGGCCAGCATATTGCAGGCGTTCTGGTCCACGGACACCATTACGTACCCATGGGAGGCCAGATACCGCCCCAAGTAGTCGTAACCCAGGTAGGAGGCGGTGGTGATCTCGTGGTTGCCGTGGGCGAAGAAGAGCACCGGGCAGTTCTCCGCCTCCTCCGGGTACCACACCCGCCCCTGCAGGGGCGCCTGGGTCAGCTCGTAGTCCCAGTATACGTCCACATAATTGCCCACCAGATCGCCGGTATCCCGGCTCATGTAGGGGCTCAGGTTCACGCTCCCGGCCTCCAGCTCCCCCTCGGGGCCGTAGTCCAGCTTCGCCGGCGTATAGGGGCCCATCCCCAGGGAGGGCTCCAGCTCCGCCAGACGGGCGTCCCGGTTCTGGTTGAGGGCCAGATAGGCGGGCGTCCGGCTGTCGCTGAACCCGTCGGTGAACAGAAACACCGCCAGCAGCGCGGTTCCCCCCGCCGACAGCAGGCCGGCCCCTACGGTGGCCGGCGTCGCCCGCCTGTGCCGCAGAAGGCTCCACCAGGACGCCGTCAGCAGCCACAGCGTGCCCGCCGCCAGGGCCGCGAACAGCCACACCCGGTAGGTCCAGCCCTCTCCGGCCCCCTGCTCCACGGTGTACACAGCGGACCCGTACACCAGCCCCAGGGCCGCCAGCCAGCCCGGGTCCCGCCCCAGCCACCGCCGGCCCGCCTTCCGCGCCAGCCACACCGCCAGCTCCGCCGCACCCAGGCACACACACCACATCACCGCGTACCCGGCCCTCCTGGGCCAGAACGTGGCCGCCAGCGCCGTACCCGCCGCCAGCGCGAACACCCCCGCCCCCAGCTGGCACAGCGCGCCCGCCGTGCCGCCGAAGTGGGAGAGGATCCAGGAAACAGGACTGCGCTTGGATAAAAGAAGTTTCAACTAGGTTTGCCTCCATAGGTTGGTTGTCACTCTTTTTCTTGCAAGAAAAAGAATCAAAAAGAGCCCTTACCGGCACACCGGCCGGTTTTGGGGGGAACCCGCCGCGCCCGCGCTACTGCTTTCGAATCTCCAGCCCGATGAGGGCCAGATCCGGATCGAAGGCCAGCCGGAACAGGACCCGCTCCTTGGCGAAGCGGCAGTACAAAACCGCCACGCCGTAGTCCTCCCCGTCGGAGGACTGGCCGGTGGTCATGCTGCTCTCGACCCGCCGGAAGTCCCCCGCGCCCTCCAGCTGGCGTTCCGCCAGCGCCCGCAGCTCCTCCTCCGTGACCGTCTCCGCCACGTCGGGCCGCAGCGCCGCCCGGACCGCCTGGAAGTCCCCCGCCGTCACCAGCTCCAGCACCTCCCGCCCCGCCTCCAGCAGGGCCTGCTCCTCCATGCCGGCGGGCAGGGCCCTTCCCCGGCACCCCGCCAGCGCCAGCAAGCACAGCGCCAGCACCGCCAGCGATGTCAGCCGTCGCGTCATCTCCGCCCATCCTCCTTTGCCCAAAAAGAAAAACCCACGCCCACACATAGGGGCGAAGGTCTCGCGGTACCACCCTAATTGTCCCCCAGGGGGGACGTCTCAGCAGCCCGGTAACGGGGGCCAGGCCGTGCGGCTCGTCGCCGCCCGCTCGGAAGTGGCTGCGCCGCAGGCTCTGCCGCGGGGCTCTCACGCTCCCCCGCTCGCTGCGGCCGCCCGGCCCGGCGCTCGTTTCCTCATCGCTTTTGTCTGACCGTATTATAGCACAGTTTTCCCCCTTGTCAATACGGAAACCGCTGGGATGGCAGAAATGAATTGACGTTTTTTCCACACGCCGCCCCTGTACCGGCAGCAGAGCGCCGCCCGGCGGTACCGGGCGGCGCTCTGGGGGGTTACTTCCCGAAATTCTCAATAATGTCCACGATCTCCATCCCGATCCGCTGCTGGGCCTCCTTGGTGGCCGCGCCGATGTGGGGGGTGCAGGAGACGTTGGGGTGGCTGTAGAGGGCGCTGTTGGTGGCCGGCTCGTCGGCGTACACGTCCAGGCCGGCAGCCCGGACCTTACCGGAATTGAGGGCCTCCAGCAGGTCGTCCTCGTTGACGTTGTCGCCCCGGCTGGTGTTGACGAACACCACGCCGTCCTTCATCTTATCGATATTCTCCTTGCAGATGAGCTTCACCCCGTTGAGGGAGGGCGTGTGCAGGGAGATGAAGTCGGCCCGGGCGAAGAGCTCGTCCAGCTCCACGTACTGCATGCCCATCTGCTCCTCGATGCCGGGGACGTGGAAGATGTCCTGGGCGATGACCTCCATGCCGATGCCCTTGGCCATGCGGCCCAGGGCCTGGCCGATGCGGCCGAAGCCGATGATGCCCAGGGTCTTGCCGCCCAGCTCGATGCCCTTGCCGTAGGCCTTCTTCTCCCATTTGCCCTCCCGCATGGTGTGGCCGGCCACAGAGAGGAACCGGGCGCAGGAGAACATGTGGCCCATGGCCAGCTCCGCCACGGAGTTGGAGGAGGCGCGGGGGGTGTTCTTTACGGTGATGCCCGCGTCCTCGGCGTACTTCACATCAATGTTGTCCACGCCCACGCCGCCGCGGATGATGAGCTTCAGCCGGCCGCCCTTGGCCTCGTCGATGTGGCTGGCGCGCACCTTGGTGGCGGAGCGCACCACCACCGCGTCGGCGTCCCGCAGGGCCGCGCCCAGCTCCTCGGGGGCGTAGAACTGCTCCACCACCTCGTGGCCGTTTTTCTTCAGCTGCTCCAGGGCGGTTTTGTCCATCCCGTCGGTAACAAGGATTTTCATAGTATCTTCTCCCATCAAAAATTATTCAGGCAAATGCTTGTCAATCACGACATGTCCGTTTTCATCCAGCAGAGGCGTCATGCAGGACAAGGAGAGCCCGTTTCCGTCCGCCGCCAGATAGTGCACGCCGGTAACCGTGTCGCAGATCACCGACAGCGCATACATACCGACGCCGTGGCTCTCCTTCACGACAAACCGCGGCGGCGCCTTCTCCCTGCCGAACATCTCAGCCGTTCTCCGCCTCGAACTTCTTCAGGAACTCCACCAGGGCCTCCACGCCCTCCTTGGGCATGGCGTTGTAGGTGGACGCCCGCAGACCGCCCACGCTCTTGTGGCCCTTGAGGTTGTCGTACCCGGCGGCCTTGGTGGCGGCCACCACCTTGGCGTCCAGGTCCTTGTCGCCGGTGACGAAGGGGATGTTCATCAGGGAGCGGAACTCCTTGTCCACAGTGCCCTTGAACATCTTGGAGCCGTCCAGGAAGTCGTACATGACCTTGGCCTTGTCGATGTTGATCTTCTCCATGGCCTCCAGCCCGCCGATGCTCTTGAGGTACTTGAACACCTTGCCGCAGCAGTAGATGGCCCAGCAGTTGGGGGTGTTGTACATGGATCCGTTGTCGGCGTGGGTCTTGTAGCTCATATAGAGGGGGGTCTTGGGGTCCAGCTCGGCGTCGTCGCGGATGAGGTCCTCACGGATGATGACCACCACCATGCCGGCGGGACCCACGTTCTTCTGTACGCCGGCGTAGATAAGGCCGTAGTCGCTGACGTTGCAGGGCTTGGACAGGAACATGGAGCTCTGGTCGCTGACCAGCACATGCCCCTTGGTGTCGGGCAGCTTGCTCCAGGTCACGCCGTGGATGGTCTCGTTCTCGCAGATGTAGACGTAGTCCGCGTTCTCCGGGATGTCCAGATCGGAGCAGTCGGGCACATAGCAATAGTTGCGGTCCTTGCTGGAGGCCACAACGTGCACGTCGCCGTACTTCTTGGCCTCGGCGATGGCCTTCTTGGACCACGCGCCGGTCTCCACGTAGCAGGCCACGCCGTTTTTCATCAGGTTCATGGGGATCATGGCGAACTGCAGCGTCGCGCCGCCCTGGATGAACAGCACCTTGTAGTTATCGGGGATGTGCATCAGATCCCGCAGGTCCTGCTCCGCCTCGTCAATGATCTGCTGATAGACGGGGGAGCGGTGGCTCATCTCCATCACGCACATGCCGGAACCCCGGTAGTTCATCATCTCATCCCGGATCTCCTCCAGGACGGGCTCCGGCATGGTGGCAGGTCCGGCGGAAAAGTTGTATGTACGGTTGTACTTCATGGATCGTTCCTCCTCAATATTACCAAAAATGGCAGGTGCTCCTGACAGGGCCAGTATAGTACATTTCTATAAAATAATCAACAGCAAAATAAAAAATTTTCAGCGTTTCAGAAAAACTTTCAGCACATCAAAAAAACAGTTTGTCCCCCGCTCTTTTTCCGCTGAAATTGCCGTTCCAACTTTCTTTTTTACCATGTTTTTGATGAAAACATCTGCTCAAAAAAGTACCGCCTCCCGGTAGAGAGGCGGGTACTTTTTACCACGCACAGGTGACGCTGCAGGTGAAGTCCTGGGGACCGCCGTCGCCCTCGTAGTGGAGGGTGATGACCGCCTGACCGGGGCCCACGGCAGTAACGGTGCCGGTCATGCCGTCCACGGCAGCCACCGCCGGGTCGGAGCTCTCATAGGAGACGGCGTAAATACCGGCGGCGTTGACCAGGGTCAGGGGGAAACTCTGGCCCTCGTACCACAGATAGACCGCATCGGGACTGGCGAGGAGGCCGCCCCTCTTGTCCTCCTCCAGCCGGGACAGGAGCACGGCCAGCCGCTCCTCATAGGGCAGGCTCTCGTCCAGCTGGTGGTAGTAGCCCCAGTCGTAGAACAGCATCCCGACGGTCTCATCCCGCTGCTCCGGGGACAGCTCGTCCAGGGTGATGGCGGCGAAACGGGTGGGGTTGCGGATGTACAGGCTGTAGAGGATGCCTGCATAGCCCTCGGAGTAGGCGCCGTCCAGCCCCTTGGTGCAGGAGAGAAGAATCCGGTACTCCTCCTCCGTCAGGCCGGCGTCCTGGGTCTCGACGTACCCCGCTACGGCCATCTGAGCCTCCAGGATCCAGTCGGTCTCCTCCCCCGGCACGTAGAGGTCGCCCCAGGAGATGTCCGCCAGCAGGGGAAGCCACTCTCCCACGTCTCCGCCCTGCTGGAGCTGCTCCCGGATGGAGGCGGCGGCGCTGGATGCCGGCAGGACGGACTCTTCAGCAGAGACAGGAGGTTCCCCGGCGTTGGGGGTGCCGGAGGGCTCCGGCGGCGCTTCCGGCGCGGGAGCAGCGGGGGCTGTGGAGGCAGGGGGATCGGGTTCTTCCGTCGGGGGCGGCGTCTGGCCGCAGGCGGCGAGGAGAAGCGTCAGCAGGAAAAAAGGGAGAAGAAGACGGGTTCGTTTCATGGGTGATTACCTCTTTTCTAAAAAGTTGAAGGGAAGAGCTCAATTCCACGCACAGGTGACGGCGCAGGTAAAGTCCCGGGAACCGCCAGGGCCCTCATAGCGGAGAGTGATGACCGCCCGGCCAGGGGAGAGGGCGGTGACCGTGCCGCTCTCGTCCACGGCAGCCACGCCGGGGTCGGAGCTCTCATAGGCGGCGGCATAGATCCCGTAGGCGTTCACCGGCAGGAACTGGAAGGACGCGCCCGCCTGCTCCAGCGTCATGGCGGAGGGACCGGCGCTGACGCCCGCCGCAAGGTCGGCCTCCAGCCGGGCAAGGGCCTCCTCCCGACCGGGGACGGCGTCCGTGTAGGGCTCCCGGTGGAAGCTCCACTGGGACCGGATGCAGTCCAGCGCCCTGCTTCGCTGCTCCTCCGGCAGCTGCTCCAGAACCACATAGGCGAACTGACTGGGGTTGAGTGTATACAGTTGGTAGACCATATAGCCGTACCCCTCGGAGTACGCGCCGTCCAGGCCCTCGGCGGCGGAGAGGATGTAGAGGTACTCCGCCGCCGTCAGCTCCGGGCCGTTCTCATTGATATAGTGCCCCAGTGCGTCCAGGACCTCCAGCGCGGCGTCGTACTCCCCGGCGTCCACGCCGGCCAAGGCGCCCCAGTCCATGTAGGCCAGCAGAGGCAGCCACTCCTCTCCGGCCTGCAGGCTGTCCCACAGGGCCTGGGCGTTGACATACGCCTGGGGGTTCACGTCGTCCCAGGGTGAAAAGCTGGTGAAGATGTAGTTGGTCCCGTTCCAGACGCAGGCATAGTCGCGGCGCTTCTGGCCCAAAACGGTCTCCAGGTCCTCCCCCAGCACCTGGGTCCAGGCGACGATGACCGCTTCCTCGTCGTAGTACAGGGCTTCCTCCTCGCTGATGGGGAAAGCACGGACCGTCTCCTCGCCTGCATACACATTGGCAGGGCGGTCGGCCGGGAGGGCGTAGAGCTGCCCGTCCTCCTCCCGCAGCTCCCGGCAGGAGAGCAGGTATTCCGCCGTCTCCGGGGTGAACAGCGTTTGCAGATAGCCCCGCAGATCGTCGATGCCGGCAAAGAAGCCCACGGCGCACATGGTTCCCGCCTCGGTCTCCAGGGTGCTGTCATAGCGCAGGGACATGTATCCGCCCGTCATCATCTCCCAGGCGGACCTGGCCTCCCGATAGAGGAGGAGGAACCGCCTCTCCTCCGCCGTCAGCTCCTCCGGCCAGTCCGCCAGGGCGGCCTCCGCCGCCAGCCAGCCGCCGGGGACGGTGTACCAGTCCTCCGTCTCCCCGTCTGCCCACCGGACCAGAGGGGTGCTGTCGTAGAAGGTGAAGGGACCCACGGTAGTGCTGCGCCAGCTCTTGGGCTCCGCCTCCGGCGCGTCCGCCGGGGTCCAGGCACAGGAGGCGAAGGCCTCCCGCAGCGCCGGCAGCCGGTCCGTGGACAGCTGAGCGGTCGCCGGCGCGCCAAAGACGCCCCGGGCGTGGTAGCCAATACCATCCCCGCCGGACAGGGCCTCCAGCCGGGCCAGCGCCTCCCGGAGGGCCCCCTCCTCGTCGCTGGCGCAGAGCCGCCCGGAGCGCATGTAGACGATGTGCAGGTCCTGGGCGTCCACGGGCTGGGTGTACGGGTTGAAGAACCGGTCCAGCAGGGCGGCGGTTCCCTCCGGGTCCGCGAAGCAGTAGGACTGGCCTTCCACCAGATCCATCGACAGCACCGGCAGGGTGTAGGCCCGCAGGCTGTCCGGGGTCAGGGAGGCGGCCTGGCGGGCGAACCACAGCAGCTCCTCCGCCGTCAGATCCGTCTCCACACCGCCGGCGGCCAGGACCGCCAGGGACTCCAGCAGGGGCGGATCCTCCAGGCACCTGCTCAGCGCCGCCTTCAAAAACTGCTGCTGGAGGGCGATGCGGTCCAAGTCGCCGTTTTTGTAGTAGCGGTAGCGGAGCATGCCCAGAGCCTGGGCCCCGCTGAGGGTCTGGAGCCCGGGCTCCAGGTGGATGGAGAGATTCTGGAACGGGTCCTCGTAGTCCATGCCCTGGGGCACGTCGTACATCACGCCGCCCACTGCGTCCACCAGCTCCGCCGCCGCGTTCAGGTCCACCGCCAGGCAGTAGTCCGGCAGAAAGCCCAGCAGGCGGCTCACCTGGACGCGCAGCTCCTGGATGCCGCCGGGCTGGGCACAGGCGGCGCTGAGGCGCTTGGACTCCCAGTCCACATCGATATAGACGTCCCTGGGCAGGCTCAGCAGGTTCAGCTCCTGGGCCCGGACATCGTAGAGCGCGACGGCGATGGAGTCCGCGCGGCCGGAGGGGTCCAGGCCCGCCATCAGGAAGGTATACACCCCCTGTCGGCGGTTGAGCTGCTCCCCGCCCGGCATCGCGCCGCTGAAATCTGCGGGAACCTCGGGGGCTGCGGCCTCCCCCAGGGCCCGGCCGCCGAAGGTGACCACCACTGCGGCGCACATCACCAGTACCACCGCCGCCAGCGTGACCTTCAGCATCCGGGGGCGGCGGGCGATGAGGGCGATACGCCGGGCCATGGCCCGGCCGCCGGCGGTCATGGTGGTGGCGGTGTGCAGCAGGTCCGCCGGGGAGCGGCCCGGCGGCACCAGCGCCAGAAGGGTCCGGCCGTAGTCCAGGCGCTGTGCCTCCCCCAACCGCCGTATGGTCCCAGCGTCACAGGCCAGCTCGCAGTCCCGGCGGCTGAGGGACGCCGCCAGCCAGACCATGGGGTCAAACCAATAGACCGCCAGGCAGAGGGCCCGCACAAGGGCCCAGATGTGGTCCCCATGGCGGTAGTGGGTGTACTCGTGGGCCAGGACGTGCCCAGGACAGGCCGCCTTCAGGGCCGCCCCGTTGAGGTAGACGGCCGGGCGCAGCAGCCCAAAGAGGCACGGGGAGGCCAGCTCCTCTACTGCATATACCCGCAGCCGCCCCTGTCCGGCTCCCGCCGGCAGGTTCAGAGGCCGGCGCAGACGGTACAGCCGCAGGGCGAAGAGCAGGTTGCTCATCCCCAGGGCCGCGGCCATCAGAACCGCCCCCGCCAGCCAGATCCGGACCGCCAGCCGGGCCGGCGCGATCCCGGAGGATTCTCCGCCCGTCGGGGTCTCTTTGGCGGCCGCCTCCGGGACGTCCTGGGTCCGCTGTCCAAAGGAGGGGCCGTCCCCGCCGGGCGGCGGCAGAGCGCCGGCGGCCCCCGCCGAAGCCCCATACAGATCCGGCAGGGGCCGGAGGACAGCGGGGGAGCCGGGGTCCTCCGCCCGGTCCAGCAGGACCTCCCGCAGATCCGCCGCCGCCCCCGCCACGCTCACCGGCGCGGGAAAGAGGCTTCCGGGAATCAGCAGGCGGGCCGCCACCAGCAGCCACAGGGCGTATTGCAGCCCCGGCGTGATCCGCCCCCGCAGCAGGCGGCGCAGCAGAATGACCACCAGGATCAGCACCCAGGAGGCCAGAAGGCGCTCCATCATGCCTCCTCCCCCCTCGCCCGCTCCAATATGGCGCTGAGCGCCTGGAGGTCCTCCTCGGTCAGGCCCCGGCCGTCGGCCAGGGTGTTCACCAGCAGCCCCACGCTGCCCCGGTAGACCCGGCGCAGCAGGGACTCGGTCTCCTGGAGGGCCGCCTGCTCCCGGAGGACGGTGGGGCTGTAGAGCCGGGCGCGGGCCCCCTCGGTGTGGCTGAGGGCCCCCTTGGCCTCCAGCCGGGTGACCATGGTGACAATGGTGGACTTGCTCCAGCCGGTGGCGGGGGTCAGGGCGCGGACGATCTCCATCAGCGTCCGGGGGCTGTGCTCCCAGAGGCACTCCATGATCTGCCACTCCGCAGCGGAGAGGGACAGGGGTTTGCCGGACATAGGACGCTCCTTTCCTGGTGCGCGGCGGGGCCGCGCGGGCAGTTAGTTGACAAGTGTAAACTGATTGTAGCATGGGATTTTACAGTTGTCAACCATTTTTGCGGGACCGGGGGAATGGGGAGACGCTTCATTTATATAAAGTTGTCAAGGTGCGCTCTGTGCGGTCTTCTTGACCCCGCCGCACGCGGCCCGGTACCTGGGCCTGGTCGCACTTACTTCCGGACTTGGCTACCGCGGTGGTGGTGCTCCCTACAAACTGTAGGGCGGAAACGGGGGGAAGTTGTACGCCGGCGTGCATCCGGCGAGAACATGTTTCGCAAAATGGGAAAAGGCGGCCGGAGAGCTCCGGCCGCCTGGGGTTCAGTCCGCTTCCATGATCTTGATCTGGTCGGTGGTGTAGGAGGTCTCGCTGAGCACGATGTCCTTGATCTTGGCCACGTCCTCGGTCTGCAGGCCGTCCTCGGCGGCGGAGACCACCACGCTGATGCTGTTCTCCCCCATGAAGGCCACGCAGTCGGCGTAGCCCTTGGCCACCACCAGGTTCTCAATCTGGCCCTCCAGCATGGAGTAGTCCGCCAGGGTCTGGATGGCCCGGTTGGCGTCGTCCAGCACCGTTTGCTCCACGTTCTCCTGGGCCGCCGCCTCCCGGAGGATGGACAGGGCGTTATCCCGGGACTGCTGGCGGCTGAGGCGGGCGGTGTCAAAGTAGCTGCCCGGCGCGGAGGCCGGGGCGGAGGCGTCCGTGTCCTCGCCGATGGCGGTGGGCACCCCGCCCACCAGGGCCGCGTCCCCCAGGACCTTGGTGTTGCTGTTCTCCTCCGGCTGCTGCTGGCTGACGGGCTGGGTATCGTCCGTCAGATTGCCGGCGTAGCGCCAGTTGAGATACACCGCCGCGCACACAAACAGCAGCACGGTGGCCACCACGGCATTGCGTTTCCATTGGTTTCTCATTGCTTCATTTCCTCCCCATTTTTGCACTTAACTTGCCATATCACGGTATTGTCCGGCGGCTTCTACCCAGCCGCGCCGTCGGAGGCCGCGCCGCCCCCCTGCCAGCGGACCACGGCGATGCGGTCCGCCCCCAGGCCCGTGAGGGCCGACACCGCCGACACCACCTGCAGGCGCACCGCGTCGCTGCCGCCGCCGTCGCAGACCACCAGGGCACCCCGGTACTGGGGGTAGCGCTCCTGGGTGACCACCACGCCGTCGGAGCCGGTCACCGTGTCCGTGGAGCGCTCGTAGCTGTCGGGGGACTGGGCGCTGCCGCTGTAGCGCAGGGAGGCGTCCTGGGCCAGCACCAGCTCGGCGCCGCTGTGGAGGGTGAGCATCACGTCCACCCGGCCCACGCCGCTGATCTTGGAGAGAATCTCCTCCATGGCCTCCTCTGTGGCCCGCAGCTCCGACGTCTGGGGGGCCGCCTGGGGCTCCTCCGCCTGCCGCCGGGTCCCCTCCCCCGACGGCCACAGCAGCAGCACCGCCCCCACCGCCGCCACCAGCAGCACATATTTGTAGCGGGATAGGATCTCCAGCGGCCCCTTCAGCCGCCGCTTTCCTTCGTCTCTGTCCATGCTTCCTCCTCCAGCCAGATGGTTTTTTCGGCGGGAACGCCCACCTCCTCCTCTACGCAGAGGGCCAGGGCCGCGCTGTAGGGCCCGCGGATGGTCACCGTGTCCGGCAGGGGGATTCCGCTCTCCCCCGCCGCCGTGGTCACCCGCACCTCACAGGCCAGCCCCAGCCGGTTCGCTTTGTCCCATATATATGCCTCCGTCTTCTCCGCTATGATAGCCGCCAGGACCTCCTGCTGATTTTTTCGGTAGAGCGCCTCCTGCTCCCGGGTGCGCTGGCGGAAGGCCGCCGCCTCCAGGGCCTCCCCCTCCCAGGCCGCGCCGGTCAGCTCCGCCAGGGGGGCCAGAAGGGCCAGGGCCAGCAGCAGGCCGGACACCAGGCGGACCATGGCCTGCTCCCGGCCCCGGGGGGCCAGCTGACGGGCCAGTCCCCCGGCAAAGGCGGTGAGCACAATGCCCAGCAGCCACTCTCTCACGCTGTGTTCTCCTCCTCTCCCGCCCTCACGGCGACACCGCCGTGACCGCCGACACCAGGGAGATCACCAGCAGCAGGGCCGAGGCGGCCGTCATGGCCAGCACCAGGCCCAGGGCGTCGGCCAGCATGGCGATGAGCTTGGTCAGCTTCTTCGGCCCCGCCGCCGAGGCCACCAGGGCCGCCCCCTGGTAGAGCAGGTACTGGCACCCCAGGTGCAGGAAGGGCGCCAGGCACGTCCCCAGCAGGGCCAGAACCCCCACCGTGCCCACCATCCCCCGGAGGAGTCCCGCCCCGGCCAGCACGCTCTCCGCCGCCTCGGACAGAATCCCCCCCACCACCGGTACGGCGGCGGACACCGCCGTCTTGGCCAGCTTCACCGCCTGGGCGTCGGCGGAGCCGGCCACCGCGCCGCTGATGGTGAGGTAGGCGGTGAAGAGGGTGAGAAGGCCGCTGAGGATCCAGCCGGTGAGCTTTTTGAGCAGCTCCCCCAGCCGCTCCATCACGTCCCCCTCCAGCACCGCGCCGGCGGCGGCCGTGCCGATATACAGATACACCATGGGCAGCAGCACCCGCTCGATGACCGTCAGCAGGACGTCGGCGAAGAACACCGCCGCCACCTGCCGCACCGAGGCGGCGGTGATCCCCCCGGAGGCCGCTTCCGCCGCCGCCAGGGTGGGCAGGAGGACCTTGCTGAGCTGGGCAATATCCACGATGGCCGCCCGGCCCAGGCCGATGAGGGCCCGCAGGTCCCCGGCGGACACGGCGGTGATCCACAGGGCCCCGGTGACCGCGCCGCAGCGCCCCACCAGATCCCGGCCCGCCGGGGCGGCGCTCTCCACCGCCCCCAGCAGCAGCACCCCCGCCATCAGGGCCGCCGCCGCCCGCACGCCGGCCATGAGGCCGGTCCGGGCCTCCGCCAGCCCCTCCCGCAGCAGCGCCTCCACACCGGAGAACAGGCCGAAGCCGTCGGCTGCGTCGCCGCTGACCAGGGCGGCGGCCTCCGGCGCGGCCCGCTCCAGCTCCGGCGGGAGGGCGGGGAGCTCCGATGCCAGGGCCTGTCCCCCCAGGGCCCCGCAAAACAGCAGCCACAGCAGGGCCGCCGCCAGTCGTCGTCTCATGGGCTCTCTCACTCCTATGTAAAGTATCCCAGCAGCAGCTCCACCACCGCCCGCAGCAGTGGCAGGGCGATGAGCAGGGCCGCCACAGCCCCCGCCGTCTCCACCGCCGAGGCCAGGGCCTGGGAGCCCCCGTCCCGGCACAGGTCCGCGCACAGCCGGGTCACCAGGGCCGCCGCCACCGTGCGCAGCAGAATGGCCGCGTGGGCCGTCTCCACCCCCGCCCGCTGAAAGAGGGCGCGCAGCTCCTCCATCACCGGGGCTGCCGCCCGCAGGCACTGGGCCAGAGCCACCGCCAGAATGGCGATGGTCAGCAGCAGGGCCTGCTCCGGGGTCTTCCTGCGCAGCAGGAGCACCGGAACCAGACAGGCCACGCACAGGGCCGAGAGCTTCACCAGCTCCATGGCTAAAACCCGAAGAGGGTCTTGATGAGCTGGAAGAGGTCGCTGATCTCCCGCACCAGCATCATCATCACCACCACCAGGCCCGCCAGAGTGGTCATCAGCGCCTGCTCCTCCCGGCCCGAGCGGACCAGCAGCTGGTTAAGCACCGCCACCACGATGCCGATGGCCGCAATTCGAAAAATCAGATCAATATCCATATCACAGTAAGACCAGAATCAGCAGGCAGGCCCCCGACAGGCACAGGGCCGCGGTAATCCGCCCCTGGCCCGCCTGCCGGGCCGCCTCCGCGCGCACAAATCCGGTCAGCTCCTCTCTTGTTTCCTCAATAGCGGCCTCCAGGGTCTCCCCGCCCTCCGGCAGCAGCGGCCCCAGGGGGGCCAGCAGCCTGTCCAGCGGCGGGGGCAGGGCCCGGACCGCCGCACGCCAGCACCGGGGGAGGCCCTCCTCCCCGCCCAGGCGCTCCAGCAGGGGGCGCCACAGCCACACCGCCCCCAGGCCCTCCGCCAGATGCTCCGAGAGCACCCGGGGCAGCGGCGTGCGGCACACCCGCACCTGGCAGGAGAGCACCGCCAGATCCTCCAGCAGGGCCCGGCCCAGCCGGAGGGGCAGCAGCTCCTCCCGCCGCCGCTGGAGAAAGAGGGCCGCCGCCCCCCACAGAATCAGCACCGCCCCCGCGCCCCTCACGGCAGACGCTCCACCCGGCTGCGCCGGTCCGCGCCCCTGCCCTCTATGAGCACCGCCCGGCGGAATACGCCGCACGCCAGCAGCGCCCGGCCCACCGGCCGCTCCTCCAGGTCCCGGAGGGAGGCGGCGTGGACCGTGGCCAGCAGGGTGACTCCGCAGCCGGCGGCGGCACGCACCGCCTCCACATCCGCCGGCAGGGCCACCTCGTCCAGAGCGATGACCTGGGGGGTCATGGCCCGCAGGAGCATGGGCACCGCCAGGCGCTTGGGACAGCCGTCCATCACGTCCGTATGACAGCCCACCTCCAGCTGGGGCCGCCCCCGGTGGACCGCCGCCAGCTCCCCCCGCTCGTCCACCAGGGCCACCCGCTGGGGCGGGCACAGAGGGCCCCCCTGACTCAGCAGCCGGACCAGGTCCCGCAGCAGGGTGGTCTTGCCGCCCCCCGGCGGGGAGAGGACCAGGGTGCTCAGCGGGCGGGCGTCCTCCACCAGCTCCGGCAGCACCGGCTGGGCCGCCCCCTCCCGCACCCGCGGGATGCGGATGGTCAGGGAGCTCACGTCCCGCACCCCCTCGTTCTCCCCCCCGCTGGGCAGGGCCGTGCCGCACACCCCCACCCGGAAGCCCCCGGCGGCGGTGAGATAGCCGTGGCGCAGGGTCTCGGCGGCGGCGTAGCGGGAGTACTCCGTGGCCCGGTCCAGCACCTGCTCCAAATCGCTGCGGGTAACTCTGGTCTGGGGCAGCGCCAGCTCCCCCTGGGGCAGGGCCAGGTGCAGGGGCCTGGTGATGCGCAGGCGCAGCTCCTCCGCCTCCGCCTTCTGCCGCCGGTCGATGGCCATGGCCGCCGCCCGCAGCCGGCCCGGCAGCAGGGCGCAGGCCTCCTCGTACCGGGACGCCGCATATTCCTCCGTCATGGTGAATCCCTCCTGTGGATGTTCCTGGACTACTGTATGAGGGCTCGTCCGGGATTATGACCGGAGGGGGTGGGAATGAAATGGAAATCTCGAAAAAAGTATTTGACAATCGGCTCCGCGTCTACTATAATGTAGATCGTGTCTTTGCGAGGTGTGTTATGCTGGTAAATGTGCAAAAGATCATCAACGCCCCCGGAGAGCGGATTGATTTCCAGTTTTCGCTGGATCTGTCCGATGTGGACTTCGGCGGCCTGTATCCCGCCCAGAACCCGGTGGTGGTAACCGGCGATGTGCGGAATACGGCGGGGATGCTGCTGCTGCGCTTTTCGGCGGACACAGTGCTCAAGTCCGTCTGCGACCGGTGCCTGGAGAACTTCGACAACCCCAAGCGGGTGGCCTGCGAGTACCTCCTGGCCCAGGAGCTGGCCGATGCGGAAAACGACGACATCGTGCTGCTGGAGGACGGCGCCGTGGACGTGGGCGATCTGGCCCGGACGGCGATGATCCTGGAGATGGACGCGAAGACCCTGTGTTCAGAGGACTGCAGGGGGCTCTGCCCCGGCTGCGGCGTCAACCTCAACCAAGGGAGCTGCACCTGTCGGAAGGAAGTAGACCCCCGGTTGGCGGTGCTGGCCAGCCTTCTGAAGAAGGATGCCGATTCCTGAGTGACAAACAAAATTCAGATATATAGGAGGTGTCATCATGGCAGTCCCCAAGGGTAAAGTTTCGAAGGCGAGACGTGATAAGCGGCGCAGCTCCGTGTGGAAGCTGAAGGCGCCCGGTCTGATCGCCTGCTCCAAGTGCGGCGCGATGCGCCTGCCCCATAGAATGTGTCCCGAGTGCGGTACTTACAATGGCCGTCAGGTCAAGAGTGCCGCCAGCGAGGACTAATTCCCGGCGTGAGAAGCGCGCGCCGCTCCTGTCCGCAGACGGCAGGGAGGCGCGGGCGGAACGAGTAAACGCGACAAGCGAACAGGGGACCGGCTGTAAGGCTGGTCCCCTGTTTTTGCGCTTCGGGGGGCCGGCGGCCCGATTGACAAACCGGGCCGGGTCTGGTACAGTAAATTCATACTTTTTCAGGAGGCGCGCCATGGACCCTTCCTCTTTTCTCCCCGTCAGTCGGGAGGACATGCACCAGCGGGACTGGTGGTATTACGATTTTCTGGTGGTCACCGCCGACGCCTATGTGGACCACCCCAGCTTCGGCACGGCCATCATCGCCAGGGTGCTGGAGGCGGAGGGCTACCGGGTGGCGGTGCTGGCCCAGCCGGACTGGCACAGCGCCGGCGCCTTCCGGGACATGGGGCGGCCCCGGTACGGGGTATTCATCGGGGGCGGGAACATCGACTCCATGGTGGCCCACTACACCGCCGCCAGGAAGCGCCGGTCCGCCGACGCCTACAGCCCCGGAAACCGGATGGGCCTGCGGCCTGACCGGCCCACCATCGTGTACGCGGGCCGGGCCAGGGAGGCCTTTCCCGACGTGCCCGTGGTCATCGGCGGGCTGGAGGCCAGCCTGCGGCGGTTTGCCCACTACGACTACTGGGACGACGCGGTGCGCCGGTCCATCCTCTTCGACGCGGGGGCGGATCTGCTGGTCTACGGCATGGGGGAGCGGGCCGTCAGGGAGATTGCCGGGCGGCTGGCCAAGGGGGAGCCGGTGGAGCGTCTGACGGACGTCCGGGGCACGGCCTGGGCCGCAAAGGACCCGGACTGCCGGTTTGAGAGCGTTACGGCGCCGTCCTTTGAGGCGGCGGCTTCGGACAAGCGGGACTATGCCGCGGCGACAAGGATCGAATACGAGGAGCACGACCCCGTCCGGGGCCGGGCTATCCTGCAGCGCCACGGGGACCGGGTGCTGGTGGTCAATCCCCCCGCCATGCCCCTTTCGCGGGAGGAGCTGGACTTCGTGGCGGAGCTGCCCTACGCCCGGGAGGTCCACCCCATGTACGAGCCTCTGGGGGGTGTGGCCGCCATCGAGGAGGTGCGCTTCTCCGTCACCCACAACCGGGGGTGCTTCGGCGGGTGCAATTTCTGCTCCCTGGCCTTCCACCAGGGGCGGATGATCACCTCCCGCAGCCACGAGAGCGTGGTTCGGGAGGTGGAGGGGTTCACCAGGGATCCCCAGTTCAAGGGCTATGTTCACGACGTGGGGGGGCCCAGCGCCAACTTCCGGCACCCCAGCTGCGCCCAGCAGGTGAAAAACGGCATGTGCAGGAACCGCTCCTGCCTGGCGCCCACCCCCTGCAAAAATCTGGACCCCAGCCACGCCGACTACCTGGCCCTGCTGCGGAAGGTCCGGGCGGTGCCGGGGGTGAAGAAGGTGTTCATCCGCAGCGGCATCCGCTACGACTACATGCTGTGCGAGAGGAACAGTGAGTTCTTCGCCGAGCTGGTGCGCCACCACGTCTCCGGCCAGCTGAAGGTGGCCCCGGAGCACTGCTCCGCCAGGGTGCTGGACTACATGGGCAAGCCCCACTTTGAGGTCTACGAGCGGTTTAAGGAGAAGTACCAGCGGCTCAACCAGCGCTACGGCCTGGAGCAGTATCTGGTGCCCTACCTGATGAGCAGCCATCCCGGGTGCACCCTGACCGATGCGGTGGAGCTGGCGGTGTTCCTCAACCGGACGGGCCGCCAGCCGGAGCAGGTGCAGGACTTCTACCCCACGCCGGGGACGCTGTCCACCTGCATGTGGTATACGGAGCTGGACCCCCGGACCATGGAGCCGGTGTATGTGGCCAAGAGCCCCCACGACAAGGCCCTGCAGCGGGCGCTGCTCCAGTGGAAGCGGCCGGAGCTGCGCCGGCTGGTGGTGGAGGCCCTGCACAAAGCGGGCCGGGAGGATTTGATCGGGTACGGGAAGGAGTGTCTGGTGCGGCCGCTGGCGGCGCGGACAGAGGACGCGCGGGCTGGCCGGGCGGAAGGGAAGAGGAAGAAGGCCGACCTGAAGGGGGCGCGGCGGAGCGCGGGGAGCAGGGAAAGCGCCGGAAAAAACGGCGGAAAGCAGAGGAAGAAGGGGAGAAGGTAGGAGAGAGGCACTCTTTTCAGGAGGTGAAAAGAGTGCCTCGGGCTGTTATATTCCGTTTGCTTTTAGTTCTATCGCTTTTTGGTCGGCTTGGTCGGCTTCCTGAGTGCGGCCTAGGGTTCGCAATATTTTGCTTAAGGACCAATATAGACGATGAGAATTCAAACCAAGAGAGAGGGCTTTTTGTGCCTCCTCTATGGCGGCTTCATCTTGATTCAGCGTCGTCAATATGTCTGCTATGCAATAATGATAGAGGCCATAGTCCGGATTAAGAGCCGATGCCTTTCGATATTCACTTAATGCGTTTTCATATAGGTCCATGCCAAAATGCACTGAAACCAATTCAAACTGATTTCCAAGAAGAAAATGCTCATTTTCCCTTTCGGGATTGAGAGCAAGCGCTTTGTATAATACATCCACTGCATTTTGGGCCTGATTCAGCTTCATAAATGCAAATGACATATCTAAATAAATATGAAAACTCGGGCCTTCAAGCTCCAACACCCTGGAATATTCACTCAGGGCCTTATTAGCTTTATCTAAATATGAAAATGCGTCTCCCAAGCTTTGGTGATAGCGTGCGTTTTTACCATCCAGTTCAACAAGCTGCTCTAAAATTTTGGTTGCTTTATCGTACTCGTGCTCCCGTATAAGGTTTGTGGCCTCCCGGTACATACGCTGCTGATCGGCTTGACTGGTAATCTTTTCAATGGCTTGATTGATGTCACTTTCGATTTCCGCAGATTTTGCAGGAGGAAGGGCCCGTTCAAGGACCTTTTCCGGGCTGCCGGAGATCATTTCTGCAACACCAGTGGTTTTGGATGTGTCCGAAAATGCGTTGATCGCATCGCCCAGGGCCTTGTACCGGTCGCGGGCATCCCGCAAAAAGTCTTCTTCCTTTGGAAGAACATAGTCGAACGCGGCGCCCAGCTGGATGAACACATTGTCGAAACCGTCATGAAAAACATAGAGACCGCTGCTCTTGTCGAGAAATTCTTGGATTCTCCCCTCCAGCTTGTCCTCCTTATACAGCATCCAGTAGGGGTGCTTCCACTCGTCATGGGCAAATTTCCCGGCGTTTTCTGACAGGAAGTCCATGAGGCTCTTATCGTTGCCCGCGTAGCCGATAAATACGGGGTGGTAGTTGGTGAAGATGAGCTCCAGGGCCCGCTTCCAGCTGTCGGGGAGCTTTTCCAGATCCTTTGACCTGCTCTTCGGGTCGAAGAGCAGGTCCCGGTGAATCTTGATGATGGTAGGGCGCACGGGCAGGCCGGAGATGTAGTGGGACAGGGCCTCGTGGCCGATGACAAGGGGCGTGTTCTGGGCGTAGTAGTTCACCGCGTCCTCTGTCAGGTGGTCGAAGTTGGTGGTGACCACCACGTTGTGGGGCGTCCTGGTCAGCAAATGGGCCAGCATCACATACCCCGCGCTGGGGACGGCGGACTCCATCATCTTCTCAATGTAGTTATAGCCGTCCGCAGGACAGCGGCAGAAGCGCTTCTCGTAGTACTGGCTGTAGAAGCTGGACATGTTCTCATCAGTGATCCCCAGCTCACTGCGCCACTGGCGGTAGACCGCCTCATTCCGCTCCCGCAGCTCCCTGTCCCAGATTTTAACCAGCTCCTGGCCGGACTTGATACGGGAGGAGCGGGAGGCGCCCGCGCCCAGGACAAAGCAGAACTTTCTGGGGTGGAAGCCGTCGGTGACCTCCTTCATCTCCGCAATAAAACCTTTCAGTGACAGCTGCTCGCAGGGCATGGCGGCACCTCCTGTCTGTTTCTATGGATGCGGCGCGCGAGTTTTTACGTTGGCACGGACCTTTTAAAGCTGCCGGTTCGATGATACCATATTTTGACGGCGAATGCAATCGCCAAATGAATATAGGGGGCCTGACGGCTGGAAAACTGCGACGAAAATGCGGGAGAAAAAGCCGGAAGGCCCTTGCATTCCGGCGGAAAATCCGATATAATATGCCCCATGTGACATTTGCCGGGACGCGCCGGACAACATAGAAGAGAGTGTGATTAGTTTGAAGTACGATTTTGCTGCGATTGAGCCCAAGTGGCAGGAGCGCTGGGAGGAGGCCAAGGTCTTCGCCGCCTCCGACAAAAGCGATAAGCCCAAGTTCTACGGCCTCATTGAGTTCCCCTACCCCTCCGGACAGGGCCTCCACGTGGGCCATCCGAGGCCCTACACCGCCATGGACATCGTCACCCGGAAAAAGCGGATGGACGGGTACAACGTCCTCTTCCCCATGGGCTTCGACGCCTTCGGCCTGCCCACGGAAAACTACGCCATCAAAAACCACATCCACCCCGCTATCGTCACCAAGAACAACATCGCCCACTTCACCCAGCAGCTCAAGCGGCTGGGCTACGGCTTCGACTGGGACCGAGTGGTGGACACCACCGACCCCGGCTACTACAAGTGGACACAGTGGATTTTCCTCCAGCTGTACAAGAAGGGCCTGGCCTACAAGGCCACCATGCCGGTGAACTGGTGCACCTCCTGCAAGTGCGTGCTGGCCAACGAGGAGGTGGTGGAGGGCGTCTGCGAGCGCTGCGGCAGCGCGGTGATCCGGAAGGAGAAGAGCCAGTGGATGCTGCGCATCACCAAGTATGCCCAGCGGCTCATCGACGATCTGGACGACCTGGATTTCATCGAGCGGGTCAAGACCCAGCAGAAGAACTGGATCGGCCGCTCCACCGGCGCGGAGGTCACCTTCAAGGCCACCACCGGGGATGACATCACGGTGTTTACCACCCGTCCCGACACCCTCTTCGGGGCCACCTACATGGTGCTCTCCCCGGAGCACGAGCTGGTGAAACAGTGGATGCCCCTGCTGAAAAACGCCGGCGAGGTCCAGGACTACCAGCGCGCCGCCGCCTCCAAGAGCGATCTGGAGCGCACGGAGCTGAACAAGGAGAAGACCGGCGTGCGCCTGGACGGTGTGAAGGGCGTGAACCCGGTGAACGGCCGGGAGATCCCCATCTTTATCTCCGACTACGTCCTGTCCACCTACGGCACCGGGGCCATCATGGCCGTCCCCGCCCACGACGACCGGGACTGGGAGTTCGCCAAGAAGTTCGGCTGCGAGATCATCGAGGTGGTCTCCGGCGGCGAGGACGTGCAGAAGGCCGCCTTCACCGCCAAGGACGAGACCGGCATCCTGGTCAACTCCGCGTTCCTCAACGGCCTCACCGTCAAGGACGCCATCCCCGCCGTCACCAGGTGGCTGGAGGAGAAGGGCATCGGCGCGGCCAAGGTCAACTATAAGCTCCGGGACTGGGTGTTCTCCCGCCAGCGCTACTGGGGGGAGCCCATCCCCATGGTGTACTGCGAAAAATGCGGCTGGCAGCCCCTGCCGGAGAGCGAGCTGCCCCTGCTGCTGCCGGAGGTGGAGAGCTACGAGCCTACCGACGACGGCGAGAGCCCCCTCAGCAAGATGACCGAGTGGGTCTCCACCACCTGCCCCTGCTGCGGCGGCGCCGCCAGACGGGAGACGGACACCATGCCCCAGTGGGCCGGGTCCAGCTGGTACTTCCTGCGGTATATGGACCCCCACAACGACACGGCGCTGGCCTCCAAGGAGGCGCTGGAATACTGGTCCCCGGTGGACTGGTACAACGGCGGCATGGAGCACACCACCCTGCACCTGCTCTACTCCCGGTTCTGGCACAAGTTCCTCTACGACATCGGCGTGGTCCCCACCAAGGAGCCCTATCAGAAGCGCACCAGCCACGGCATGATCCTGGGCGAGGGCGGCGAGAAGATGAGCAAGTCCCGGGGCAACGTGGTCAACCCGGACGATATCATCCAGGCCTACGGCGCGGACACCCTGCGGATGTATATCATGTTCATCGGCGACTTTGAGAAGGCCGCCGCCTGGTCCGACAACGCGGTGAAGGGCTGCAAGCGGTTCCTTGACCGGGTGTGGAACCTCTCCGAGAGCTGCGCGGACGGCGAGGCGTACACCCCCGCCAACGAGGCCGGCATCCACAAGACCATCAAAAAGGTCTCCGACGACATCGAGGCCATGAAGTTCAACACCGCCATCGCCGCCATGATGGCTCTGGTGAATGACTTCTACGCCAACGGCTGCACCAAGGGGGACATGAAGACCCTGCTGCTGCTGCTGAACCCCTTCGCCCCCCACATGTGCGAGGAGCTGTGGGAGACCATGGGCTTCGCCGCCACCGAGGGCGGGATGGCCTGTCAGATGAGCTGGCCCGTCTACGACGAGAGCAAGACGGCGGCCTCCTCCGTGGAGATGGCCGTCCAGGTCCAGGGTAAGCTCCGGGGCACCGTCCATGTCCCCGTGGACAGCGAGGAGACCGAGGTGGTGGAGGCCGCCAAGGCTGTGGACAAGGTGGCCCGGGCCATCGAGGGCATGGAGATTGTGAAGGTGATCCACGTGAAAAACAAGCTGGTGAACCTGATTGTAAAGCCCGCGAAATAAGAACAACGTACGGCGGCGCGGTATGCCAAAACATACCGCGCCGCTCTTTACAGGGAGAATGAAGCTATGGCGTACACAAGAGAGGAGCTGCTGGAGGCAAAGCGGCAGATTGATTCCACGCTGCACAAGCTGGACGAGGTAATCAGGACCTTTGAGGCCAAGGAGGATTCACAGCGGTACAAATCTCAGATCACCCTGGCCAGGCGGCGGGTGGAGGCGTTCACCATCGCCAGGGAGCTGATTGAGCGGGAGCTCGGAGACATACCGGAGGCGAGGGGCGACGGGGCATGAACACACCGCGGCTGGAGACAGAGCGGCTGATATTGAGAAAATTTGCAGCGGACGATATAGCGGCGCTGTACCGCATCCTGGGGGACAGAGAGGTCAATACCTTTTTGCCCTGGTTCCCCCTGAAAAGCATCGAGGAGGCGCGGGCCCTCTTCGAGACGAGGTATGCGGCGGCCTACGAGAAGGAGCGAGGCTATCTGTATGCGGTCTGCCTGAAAGAGGACGACTGTCCCATTGGGTACGTGACCGCCGGCACGGAGGGCGGTTACGACCTGGGGTACGGGCTTCGGAAGGAATTCTGGGGCCGGGGGATTGTGACAGAGGCCGGGAGAGCCGTTATAGACCAGGTGCGGAGGGACGGACTGCCCTTTATCACCGCGACGCATGACGTCAACAATCCCCGGAGCGGAGCCGTTATGCGGCGGCTGGGCATGACGTACCGGTATTCATACGAGGAGCAGTGGCAGCCAAAGGACATCCTCGCCGTGTTCCGAATGTATCAGCTGAATTTTGACGGGAGCTGCGGCGTTTTCAGGCAGTACTGGGACAATTCCGCCGTCCGCTTCGTGGAGGAGGGCGTGTGACGGCCGCGGCGGCACGCGGACGGCGGGGCGGAAATAATTTGCCGGAATAGGGAAAAGCCCCTTGACTTAGAGCCCGCTCCAGATGCTATGCTAGGGGCAGACAGAAACCGCGCAGGACATAGAAAAGGAGACGAGCAACATGGAATACCGTACATTGGGCCGCACCGGCATCCGGGTGGGAGAGATCGGCATGGGCTGCGAGGGCTTCGTGGGCAAGACGGCGGAGCAGATCCGGGAGATGGTGGACCTCATGGAGGCCGCCGGGGTCAACTGCATCGACCTCTACACCCCCAATCCCCAGGTGCGGGAGGACCTGGGGGCCGCCCTGGCGGGCCGCCGGGAGAAATTTGTCCTCCAGGGCCACATCTGCTCCGTGTGGAAGGACGGCCAGTATAAGCGCACCCGCAGCCTGGAGGAGGCCAGGGAGGGCATGGCGCAGCAGCTGCGCCTTCTGGGCACGGACTACCTGGACGTGGGCATGATCCACTATGTGGACGCCATGGACGACTGGGACGCCGTCCGGCAAAACGGCATCCTGGACTACGCCCTGGAGCTGAAGGCCGCAGGGACCGTCAAAAGCGTGGGCCTCTCCAGCCACAACCCGGAGGTGGCCCTGGCGGCGGTGAACACGGGGGAGATCGACGTGCTCATGTTCTCCGTGAACCCCTGCTACGACCTCCAGCCCGCCAACGAGGACGTGGAGGAGCTGTGGGCGGAGAAAAACTACGAACGGCCCCTGGTGAACATGGACCCCCAGCGCCAGACCCTCTACGAAACCTGCCAGCGGCTGGGGGTGGGCATCACGGTGATGAAGGCCTTCGGCGGCGGGGACCTTTTGAAGGCGGACATGTCCCCGGCGGGGATGGCCCTCACACCCCTCCAGTGCCTCCACTACGCCCTGACCCGCCCGGCGGTGGCCAGCGTCATGTGCGGGGCCAGGTCCATGGAGGACCTGAAAAGCAGCATCGCCTACGAGACCGCCGGCGGCGCGGAGCGGGACTACGCCGCCGCCCTGGCCGCCATGCCCAGGATCAGCTGGGTGGGCCACTGCATGTACTGCGGCCACTGCGCCCCCTGCCCCCAGGGCATCAGCGTGGCGGACGTGACCAAATTCCTCAACCTCTGCCGGGCCCAGGGGGAGATCCCCGAGACCGTTCGGGAGCACTACGCCGCTCTGCCCCACAAGGCGGGGGAGTGCATCCGGTGCGGGGCCTGTGAGAAGCGCTGTCCCTTCGGCGTGGGGGCGGTGGAGAACATGCGCCAGGCGGCGGAGCTGTTTGGCGCGTAGCGGGATGGGAGGCGCGTGATGACCATTGCCGAGGTGAGCAAAAAGTACGACATTACCCCCGACACCCTGCGCTACTATGAGCGCATCGGCCTGATTCCGCCGGTGCCCCGGACCAAGGGGGGCGTCCGGAACTACGACGAGACCTCCTGCGGGTGGGTGGAGCTGATGAAGTGCATGCGATCCGCCGGCGTGCAGATCGAGGCCCTTATTGAGTACGTGGCCCTCTTCCGCAGGGGGGAGGACACCGCCGCCCAGCGCAAGGCCATCCTGGTGGAGCAGCGCAGCCAGCTGGAGGAGCGGATGGCGGAGATCCAGCGGTCCCTGGACCGGCTCAACAGCAAGATCGCCGGCTATGACCAGTGCCTGCGCAAAAAGGAGCGGGAGCTGACCGACAGGCTGCTGCGGGAGGGCGGCGGCCAGGAGGATTGAGAACAAGCATGGAGAGGCGGCCCGACGGGCCGCCTCTCAGCTTGTCGAAAAGCGGCCTGACCCGGAAGGAACCAGGCAGGCCGCAAAATGCAGTATCAATTCATCATCAAACGCTGCGCTGTCGTGGACATTTCCGGGGGTGACCACTGCTTCCAACACGTAACCGCTCTTGTCACAAGCGGTTCCACGATTTCGTACAGTTTCTCGAATTCTACTGCTGCATCCACCTGCCGCTATAGATGACCGGGCGGCGCCAGACTTGCTGTGTCCACCATCTCTATAACCACACGTTCGTTCTTTCCTCGTTCCAGCATTTTCGTCATCCCTCCCTGTTTTACTGCATTTATTGCAAAAAGTCTGCCCAAAGACAGTCTTTTTCGACAAGCTGAGGCCGCCGGCAAAGCCGGCGGCCTCATGTTTTATGCACATTTCTCAGCGTCAGGGCAGCTCTCTATTCCCGCGCCGCCGATCCCCGGCCGAGGGGCGCATCCGGAAAATACCTCTCCACGAAGTCCGCCCGCTCCACCTGAAACGTCCGGCCCCGCAGATACTCCAAGCACCCCGCGTCCGTGGGGAAATCGAAGCGGAGGAAGTAGCTGTACAGCGCCTGCCTTGTCTCGCCATAGCGCCGGTTCACGTCCCCCCGGCCGTACTTGCCGTCCCCCAGCAGGGGGTGGCCGGCGCCGGCAAAGGAGGCCCTGATCTGGTGGGTGCGGCCAGTGAGCAGCTCCGCCTCCACCAAGCTCAGCTCCCCCCGGCGGCACAGCGTCCGGTACAGGGTGACGGCGGACTTGCCGCCGGGTACCGGGCGGCGGTAGACCGCCACCTGCTTTTTCCCCTCGTCCTTCAAAAGGAAGCACTCCAGCCGCCCCTCCGGCGGCGTCATGACCCCCAGCACCCCGCAGAGGTACTTTTTCGTAATCTCCCGGTCCCGGATCTTGGCGGTGAGCACCCGCAGGGCCTCCCCGTTCTTGGCGGCGATGACGATGCCCCCGGTGTTGCGGTCGATGCGGTTGCAGAGGGCCGGGGCAAAGGCGTTCTCCCACCGGGGGTTCCACTCCCGCTTCTGGTAGAGGTATGCCTGGATGTGGTTGATGAGGGTGTTGACCTTCTCCGTCTCGTCGGCGTGGACCACCAGGCCGGGGCGCTTGTCCACCAGCAGCAGGTTTTCGTCCTCGTAGAGGACGGTGAGCTTAGGTTGGAAGAGGGTCAGAAACAGATTGTCCTCCCTGGGCTGGTCGAAAAACTCGTCGTTGATATACAGCTGCAGCACATCCCCCGCCGCCAGCCGCTGGTCGCGCTGGCACCGCGCGCCGTTGCACTTGACCCGCTTGATGCGGATATACTTCTGCAGCAGCGCCGGCGGCAGCAGGGGCATGGCCTTGGATAGAAAGCGGTCCAGCCGCTGTCCGGCGTCGTTTTTCCCGATGGTCATCTCCCGCATGGCCTTCCTCCTCCCCTCTTCCCCGCGTCACGCCTCCGCCAGCATCTCCTCCAGGATCTCCACGGCGGCGGTGATGTACACATCGCAGGATTTCTGCAGCTCCAGCCGCCGGGCGGCGGGGCTGATCTCCGGCCGCAGGGGCAGATCCCGGATCTCCCCGCACCGCAGGCCGGGGACCCGCTCCAAAAACCGCCGCTCAAACTCCATCATCTTCTTGGACACAAGGGACTTTGCCTTCATGTCCCGGATCTCCGTATGGGGCCACCGGGCCCCCAGCACCAGCCCTCCGCCGCTGAGGGCCCCGCAGATCTCCCCCGCCCGGAAGCCGCCGCCAAAGGTCCCCGTGAGGGCGGCGATCCGCTCCACCGGCAGTCCGATCACATCCGCGAAGGCGCAGGCCACCGCCTGGCCGCAGTTGTAGCCCTGGATATGGTACTCCGCTGCTGTTTTCACACGATCCATCCTATACGCTCCTCTTACACTGTGACGCTCTCCCCGCCCGACAGGTACCGCATCCTTTTCTTCAGCCGCCCCGCCAGATACCGGAAGGCCGGTTCGCCGGTGCAGTGGCAGGTGCAGAACGCCATATCGTACCGCCCCATCTCCCCGGCGATGCCCGCAAGCAGGTCCTCCGGGGCGCTGCGGCGGGAGGAGGGGCTCCACAGGTGGAAGCCCCCCACGCACAGCTCCGGCCGGTAGGGGGCCGCCTTCTCCAGGATGTTCACCACCCCGCAGTGGCCGCATCCCATGATCAAAACATTTTTCTCCCCGAAGATCAGCAGATTCTGCTCGTGGGCAAAGTCGTCCGGCCCCTCCGGCCCGTACAGGGTCTTGTTGGCCGGCGAGGGGTATCGGGAGGCGTCCTCCACCGTGAACAGCAGCAGCTCCCCGTCAATCCGCCGCTCCCCGTCCACCAGGACCACCTGGGGGTGGTCCGCCAGCCGGGGGTCCAGCCCAACGCTGACCTTCACCAGCCCCAGGGCCTTGGAGTAGTGGGGGGCGAAGGCCCGGCGCTGGACATACACCCGGGCCGTGTGATTGACCTCCAGAAAGGCCGCCAGGGCCCCGCCGTGGTCGTAGTGGCCATGGGAGATCACCACTGTGTCCACCCGTCCCAGATCGATCCCCAAGCGCCCGGCGTTTTTCAGCAGCGTGCCGTCCGGCCCCAGGTCGAAGAGCAGCCGGTGCCCCGGCGTCTCCACGTACAAGGACAGGCCGTGAACCGCCTTCAGATCGCCCTTGGCGGTGTTCTCCACCAGCGCGGTAATGGTCATGCTCCTCCTCCTTCTCATGTGCGGCTCAGCTCCACCAGCTTGCGCAGCCGGTGGTTGAGACAGCTCTTGGTGATGGGCGGGTCAAACTCCTCCGCCAGCTCGCTGAGGGTCAGCTCCGGGAAGGCCTCCCGCAGGATAATGGTCTCCTTCAGGCGGGGCGGCAGCTCCTCCACCCGCCCCAGCTCGTAGAGCCGCCGGATGGCCTCCAGCTGCTCCTGGGCGGCCTCCACCGCCTTGTCCAGGTTGGCGGCCTCGCAGTTCACCCGGCGGTTGACGCCGTTGCGCAGCTCCTTCTCCGCCCGCGTGTTCATCAGCGCCATGGCCGACAGGGGCGCGCCCATGAGGGTCAAAAAGTCCTCAATCTGGTCCCCGCTCTTGAAGTAGGTCACCCGGCAGCCGCCCCGCACCGTCTGCTTGGGCCGGCGGCCCATGTCCGTCAGCAGGGCCAGCAGCTCCCGGCTGGCCTGGGCGTGGCTGGTCACCAGCTCCAGGTGGTACCGCTTCCTAGGCTCCGTCACGCTGCCCCCCGCCAGAAAGGCCCCACGCAGGAAGGCCGCGCGGCAGCACCCCTCCTCCAGCAGGCCGAAATTGATGTGCAGCACCGGGCTCTGCCGGGAGTCAAAGCCGAAGGCGTCGATCACCCGCCCCAGCTTCTCCCCATCGGTCAGCTGGAAGATGTACTTCTGCTCCCCCTCCGCCGGCAGGCGGTCAAAGTCCAGCGCAAAGGCCCTCCGGAGCAGCTCCGGCAGCCGCCGGGCAAAGCTCTCGCTCTCGGTAATGATCCGGGCCTCCCGCGCGGTAAAGGTGTGGCAGTAGAGTAGCGCGCCATACAGCTCCGCCCGTGCACAGCAGGCGCGGGTGGGCTCCACACGGCACAATTCGGTTTTAACATCGCCGGAAAAAGACATGAGGATACCTGCCTTGCGTTAATTTTTCGCCGCCCCGCAGACGGCAAAGACCCCAAAGCGCCTCACTACCGCTCCTCCGTCCGGCAGGCCAGGTAGTCCAGCGACACGCCAAAATGGTCGGCCAGGGCGCAGCAATATTCCAATCCCGGCAGACACTCCCCCGACTCAAGCTTCTGGTAATACCTGCCGGTTGTCCCAATGGCCAGCGCGACCTGGACCTGGGTCTCTTTTTTCTCCTTGCGCAATTCCCGCAATCGTCTCTTAAATGAATCGTTCAAATTCATACGCGCCCTCTTGACACACCTTATCATTCGTATTATAGTGCTATTATACGCCTTATCATTCGTGCTCAACAACTTTTCTGAAAGGAGAAACATACCATGACCGACTTCATGCGCTGGCTGTACGCCAACTACATCAAGCCGCAGGTTGAACAATCCGACATCACCGGTTACGAGGAGGCCTTCTCGCTCAAAGGCACCTCCCTGTGTCCGGACATGGAGGAGGCCTGCGACCGCCTGCTGGAGTTCTACGCCGGGAACGCCTTCCTGCTGGGCCTCCGCACCGGCGCGGGCCTAGAGACCTCCATGGGCGGCAGCCGCCTCCCCCATTGAAGAATCCCATTCAACGGGGCCCGCAGTGCTGCCAAAAGCTCTTTTTGATTCTTTTTCTCTCGAGAAAAAGAATGTATGCCTACTCCGTCCGATACTTCCCCAGCCCCGCGATCCGCACGCTCCTCTGCGCATGAAGCTCCAGCAGCGCAGCCGCCAGAAGCTCGCTGTCGTGGCGGACGAGGCCGCCGCGGACGGTGGAGACGGGGCGGCTGACCAGCTCGACGCCCAAAGCGGCGCAGGCGGCCTTATCGTAGTGCAGGGGCTCCGCGCCCTCGGCGGCGTAGGCGGCCACGGTCTCCGGGGGGATGGTGGCGGAGTTGACCAGGCAGAGGGGGAACAGGCCGGGAAGGGAGTGCTGGAAGATGGCGCGGATGTGGTCGGCGTTGGTATAGCCCTCGGTCTCGCCCTCCTGGGTCATGACGTTGGCGATGTAGATTTTCAGCGCGCCGGCGCCGGCGATTGCCTGGGCGATGCCGTCCACCAGCAGGTTGGGGATGATGCTGGTGTAGAGGCTGCCGGGGCCCAGGAGGATCATGTCGGCCTCCCGGATGGCGGCCAGGGCGGGCTCCAGGGCGGGGGGCCGCTCGGGCAGGAGGCGCACCCGCCGGATGCGGCAGTCCTCCCGCTTTTTGCAGTAGAAGATCTTGGACTCCCCCAGCACGCGGGCCCCGTTCTCAAACTCGGCCTCCAGCTGAACATTGGTGTTGGTGACCGGGATCACGCGGCCGGTAATGGCCAGCACCTGGCTCATGCGGCTGACGGCCTGGTCGAAGCTGCCGCCGGAGATACCGTTGAGGGCGGCGAGAAACAGGTTGCCGAAGCTCTGCCCCTTCAGGGAGCCCTCGGTGAACCGGTAGTGCAGCAGCTCCCCCATCAGGGGCTCCACGTTGGCCAGGGCCTCCAGGCAGTTGCGCACATCCCCCGGCGGCAGCATTCCCAGCTCCTGCCGCAGCACACCGGACCCGCCGCCGTCGTCCGCCACCGTGACGACGGCGGTCAGATTATTCGTGTGGCGCTTCAGGCCCCGCAGCATCGTCGACAGGCCTGTCCCTCCGCCGATGGCAACGATTTTTGGTCCCTTTCCGCTGGGACCGCGGTAGATATATGTCTCACTCATTGGCAAACCTGGCTTTCTTGGCGGTTTGCCGCCCCGGAGGGGCGGCAAGAGATGAATGGTTCTGCCCTACAGCTTGTGGGGCCTGGGCGGCCCCACGCCCCCCTCGCCGCCGGTCGGGCGGCGACGCCCCTACACCCTCGTCATATCCCGATGGTTCTCCGTCACCTGATACCCCAGAGAAGCAATGTACCCCGCCAGGGAGTGGGTCACCGCCACAGACCTGTGGTGGCCGCCGGTGCAGCCGACCGCCACCACCAGCACCGTTTTCCCCTCCTCCCGGTAGAGGGGAAGCACAAACCCCAGCAGCTCCCGGAGCTTCTCCAGGAACTGCTCCGTCTCCCGGAAGGAGAACACATAGTCCCGGACCTCCTGGTCCAGTCCGGTCTTGTTGCGCAAATTGTCAATATAGAAAGGATTGGGCATGAAGCGCACGTCCAGGACCAGATCCGCCTCCATGGGCAGACCGTGCTTGAAGCCAAAGGACACCAGGCTCACCAGCATCTCTCCCGCCCGGTGGCTGCCGCCGAACAGGCGCAGCAGCTCGCCCCGCAGGCGGGCCGTGGAGAAGGTGGTGGAGTTGACCACCACGTCCGCCTGGTCCCGGACCGGGGCCATCATGGCGATCTCCCGGTTCACCGCCTCCTCCAGGGAGCCGCACTGGTCCTGGAGGGGATGGCGGCGGCGGGTCTCCTTGTAGCGTTTGATGATGGCCCCCACATCCGCCTCCAGAAACAGCAGCTTGCAGTCGTACTCCCGCTGGCGCAGAGTGGCAAGCACCTCCAGGAACTCGTCGAAGCTGTCGGCGGTGCGCACGTCGTACACCAGGGCCACCCGGCTGTACCGGCCGCTGCCCGCCGCGCAGAACTCGGCAAACTTGAGAATCATGCCCGCCGGCATGTTGTCCACAATATAGAAGCCCACATCCTCCAAAAAGGACGCCGCCTTGCTCTTCCCGCCGCCGGACAGGCCGGAAATGATCAATATCTCCATCTCTCTCTTTCCCTCCTCTGTCTCTCCGGGCCAGGCCGCGCACGCCGCGATACGAAACGGGCTCTCACAACACTACCTTGACCTCCGGCTCCAGCTGTACGCCGGTCCTCTCAAGAACCACCGCTTGAATATGGGCAATCAGCGCCAGCACGTCGGCGCAGGTGGCTCCGCCGGTGTTGACCACGAAGCCCGCGTGCTTGGGCGATACCTGGGCGCCGCCCACCCGCGCCCCCTTCAGGCCGCAGGTCTCGATCAGCGCCCCGGCGTAGTGCCCCTGGGGGCGCTTAAAGGTGCTACCGGCGCTGGGCAGCTCCAGGGGCTGCTTCTCCCGGCGGCGGCGGCCCAGCTCCTCCATCCGCGCGCCGATCTCCGCCCTGTCCCCCGGCTCCAGGGTCAGCTCCGCCTCCAGCACCACGGCGCGGCCGTCGCCGAAGGCGCTGCGGCGGTAGCCGAAGCCCAGCGCCTCCCCCGTCAGGGTGCGGACCCCCTGGCCGGGCATCCAGGCGGTCACCGCCGCCGTCACCTGTCCCATCTCGCCGCCGTAGGCCCCGGCGTTCATGCAGACCGCACCGCCCAGGCTTCCGGGAATGCCGTGGGCAAACTCCAGCCCCCCCAGGCCCTCCCGCTGGGCAAAGGCGGCCAGCCGGGCCAGACTCAGCCCCGCGCCGGCCCTCACGCTCCGCTCTCCGGCCCGCTCAACACCGGCCAGCTTCCCCGTGTGGACGACCAGAACATCGACCCCCCCGTCCGCCGCCAGAAGGTTGGACCCGTTGCCCACCACCAGCACCGGCCACCCCTCGCTCTCCGCCAGGCGCAGCAGCGCGGCCGCCTCCTCCGCGGAGGCGGGGCGCGCCATTCTCCTGGCCGGTCCCCCCACCCGGAAGGTCGTATGGCGGGCCATGGGCTCCTCCCGGAGGATCTCCATCTCCGGGAAGCGCCGGGCCGCCTCGGTGTCAAAGGTCTCAAACCACATAGATGCTGTTCTCCTTACAAAAGAGTGGCGCGCCGACGCCTGACCGGCGGCGCGCCTCTGGGCGGGCGCTCACAGTCCCAGCAGCGCCGCCCCGATGATCCCCGCGTCATTCCCCAGCTTCGCCTTGACGATCCTGGGCCGCCGCGGGGCCTCCCGTCCAAAGCACTGATCCAGCACCATGCTCTGAAGGGGGAGCAGCAAGTCCTCGTCCCGCTCGTGGCTGACGCCGCCGCCCAGGCAGATCACCTCCGGCTGGAAGATGTTGACGTAGTTGGCCAAGCCGTCGGCCAGATAGGCCAGGTACTGGTCCACCACCGACCGGGCGGCGGGGTCTCCCCGGCGCATGGCCTCGAAGGCGGTGCGGCCGTCCACGTTGGCCAGATTACCGCCGGCCATCTCCCACATGACAGAGCTCTGGTCCGCCTCCATGGCGGCGCAGGTCTGGCGGATAAGGGCGTTGGCGGAGGCATAGCGCTCCCAGCAGCCCCGGCGGCCGCAGGTGCACTGCTCCCCGCCGTGGACGATCACGATGTGCCCCCCCTCGCCGGCGCAGCCGTTGATGCCGCTGTGAATTTTTCCGTTCAGGATGATGCCGGTACCGATGCCGGTGCCCAGCGTCACCAGGATCAGGCTCTCCACCTTCTTGTCCTCAAAGTGGTAGTACTCCCCCAGGGCCGCACAGTCCGCGTCGTTGCCCAAGTGGACCGGCACGCCGGGCCAGCGGCGGTGGAACATCTCCGCCGCCGGCATGGAGTGGATGGGGATGTTCACCGTCTTGATGACCACGCCCCGCCGGTCGTCCACCGGCCCGGGGAAGCCCATGCCCACCGAGGCCACCTGCGCCCGGTCCACTCCGTTCTCCTCCACCAGGGCGGCGGCCATGCCGGCCAGGGTCTCCCCCATCTGCTCCATGGAGGCGAAGTGGAGGGGCATCTTCTTCGTGGCGGTGATCCGGTAGTGCTCATCCACCAGTCCGGCCTTCAGGTTGGTGCCGCCTATGTCAATTCCAATGTAATACATGCGCTCTCCTCCCTATGCACGCTAGCCCCGCTGGACGTGGCGCTCCAGCTCGTCGGCCAGCTTCTGGGCGGCGTTGAAGCCGTACTTCTTGTGGCGGTTGTTCATGGCCGCCACCTCCACAATGGTGGCCAGATTCCGTCCCGGCTGGACGGGGATGGTGATGATGGGAATGTCCACCCCCAAAATGTTCACCCGCTCCTCGTCCAGGCCGAAGCGGTCGTAGAATTTATCCTCCTGCCAGCGCTCCAGGTGCACCACCAGATCCACCTGCGCCTCCGGCTTCACGGCGCTCATGCCCAGCAGCTGCTGCACATCGATGACGCCGATGCCCCGCAGCTCGATGTAGTGGCGGATGAGCTCCGGAGCCTTGCCGTAGAGCTGATCCGCCACCCGGCGGATGTCCACCGCGTCGTCCGCCACCAGCCGGTGGCCCCGCTTGATGAGCTCAATGGCCGTCTCACTCTTGCCCACGCCGCTGTCGCCTGTGATGAGCACTCCCTCGCCGTAGATGTCCAGCAGTCCGCCGTGGCGGGTGATAGTGGGCGCCAGAGCCTGGGTGAGATACTCGATCACCTTGGAGGTGAACAGCACCGTGGTGTCCGCCGTGTGAAGCAGCGTCCGCTGGTGCTTGCGGGCCATGGACAGGCACTCGGGGTAGATGTCCAGGTCCCGGGAGATCACCAGGGCGGGGATGTCGTACTCGAAGAGCCTGGAGAAACTGCGGGAGCGCTGCTCCGGGTCCATGCTCTCCAGCATCTTGGTCTCCGCCATGCCGATGACCTGCAGGCGCCGGTCGTCAAAGTAGTCAAAAAAGCCCACCAGCTGCAGGCCGGGGCGGTTCACATCTTTGATGCCCACCAGGGCCGTGTCAAAGCTGCTCCCCTTGTTCACCACAGCCAGATTTAGGTGCTCCACCAGCTCCGCCAGATGGACGCCGCCCTTCATCTCATCTTTCTGTATCATATACTTGCTTCCTCCGTTTCGCCGCGGCCCCGAGGCCGCAGGCAAGTGCATATATTATAGTATAAATCTCTCCTCTTGGCAAGGGAGGATATGGCAGAAAATTGGCGGCGGCCCCTCCCCTCCCCCTCAGAGCCTGGCCGTCTCAGAAAAAGTTTTAGGGAAATGCAAATAAACACTTGCATTTTGTGTCAAACTCTGCTATTATATCTCACGGTGTCTTTCACAATATCCCGATTTTTGAACAGCAAGGAGGTGCAACGGATGGCTAAATGTCAATTCTGTGACAAGGGTGTTACCTTCGGGATCAAGGTCTCCCACTCCCACAGGCGTTCCAACCGCATGTGGAAGCCCAATGTCAAGCGTGTGAAGGCGATCGTCGACGGTACTCCTCGCCATGTATATGTTTGTACCCGGTGCCTGCGTTCCGGCAAAGTCACCAGAGCTGTCTGACATATCGCAAGAAAAGCTCCTCCGCCCGTGCGGAGGAGCTTTTTTGTCATCTCAGAGCCTGTAAGCCGGGGCGCGGCAGGGCCATCCTGACCGGCGCTCAGTCCTCATGGGGCGGCTTATGCTCCGCGTACCACATATTCCAGCACAGGCGGTAGGCCTGCCAGCTGGCCTCGTCCCCGCACAGTATGGTCAGACTCTCCGCCTCCGGGTGCTCATAGAGCACGTCCATGACGGCCCGCAGCACCGCCTGGGCGGCCCTGCCGTTGTCGAAGCCCATAGAAGCGGCGGTATCGAAGCAGGTTATGCCCAGCGCCCGCTCCCCCTTCTCCAGGGCCCAGAGCAGCCCCCCCACGTACCAATTCGCCAGAAGCTCCGGCGAGTCCAGATAGATCAGCGGTACCGGCAGATGGTCCCGCCGCTCAAAGCGCACCTTCTCTGTCACAGCCCGTTCCCTCCTCTCGTCAGGGGCAGACAGCATACGCCCCATACGCAGAAGAGGCGGCCACCGGGCAGGTGGCCGCCTCGTTCACACAGAGACGAATCAGCTGTTGACGTCGATGACAACGCCGGAGCCAACGGTACGGCCGCCCTCGCGGATAGCGAAGCGGAGGCCCTTCTCGATGGCGATGGGGGTGATCAGCTCCACGTTCATATCCACGTTGTCGCCGGGCATGCACATCTCAACGCCCTCGGGCAGGGTGATGACGCCGGTCACGTCGGTGGTACGGAAGTAGAACTGGGGACGGTAGTTGTTGAAGAAGGGGGTGTGGCGGCCGCCTTCGTCCTTGCTCAGGACGTAGACCTGACCCACGAACTTGGTGTGGGGCTGGATGGAGCCGGGCTTGCACAGCACCTGGCCGCGCTCGATGTCGGTCTTGGCCACACCGCGCAGCAGGCAGCCGGCGTTGTCGCCAGCCTCGACGTAGTCCAGGGTCTTGTGGAACATCTCCATGCTGGTGACGACGGTGCTGCGCTTCTCGTCGGTCAGACCGACAATCTCAACGGTCTCGCCGGCCTTCAGCTGGCCGCGCTCCACACGGCCGGTGGCGACGGTGCCGCGGCCGGAGATGGTGAAGACGTCCTCAACGGGCATCAGGAAGGGCATGTCGGCCTTGCGGTCGGGGGTGGGGATATAGCTGTCGACAGCGTCCATGAGCTCCTTGATGCAGGCATACTCGGGAGCGTTGGGATCGGTGCTCTCGCTGACCAGGGCGTTCAGGGCGGAGCCCTTGATGATGGGAATGTCGTCGCCGGGGAACTCGTAGAAGCTCAAGGTCTCGCGGACCTCCATCTCCACCAGCTCCAGCAGCTCCTCGTCGTCCACCTGGTCGCACTTGTTCAGGAACACCACGATGGCGGGCACGCCCACCTGGCGGGCCAGCAGGATGTGCTCCTTGGTCTGGGCCATGGGGCCGTCGGTGGCGGCGATGACCAGGATCGCGCCGTCCATCTGAGCGGCGCCGGTGATCATGTTCTTGATATAGTCGGCGTGGCCCGGGCAGTCGACGTGGGCGTAGTGGCGGGCGTCGGTCTCGTACTCCACGTGGGCGGTGTTGATGGTAATGCCGCGCTCGCGCTCCTCGGGAGCCTTGTCGATGCTGGAGTAGTCGGTGTAGTCAGCCTTGCCCTGGAAAGCCAGGAACTTGGTGATGGCGGCGGTCAGAGTGGTCTTGCCGTGGTCAACGTGGCCGATGGTGCCGATGTTGACGTGGGGCTTGCTTCTTTCAAATTTCTGCTTGGCCATTTGGAAAATCCTCCTTAAACGGTTAAAGAATTGGATGGGATCAGCATGAAAACTCAATATGCTGATATTTTACAACAAGTCCGACGAAAAAGCAATCCTAAAAACGGACTTCACAGGGAATATTTTGGGTATTGCCCCTTACCGCATCGCCCGGCCGCCCATGCGCTGGTCGATGATCTTTTCCCGGATGCTCTTGGGAATCTCCAGGTAGCTGTGGGGCTCCATGGTGTACTGGCCGCGGCCCTGGGTGCGGGAGCGCAGGTCGGTGGCGTAGCCGAACATCTCCCCCAGGGGCACCAGCGCGTCCACCTGGACGGCGCCGGGGCGGTTCTCCTGGCCCTGGATCTGTCCGCGGCGGCTGTTCAGATCGCCGATGACGTTGCCCAGGTACTCATCGGGCACAATGACGCTGACCTTCATAATGGGCTCCATGAGGGTGGGATCCGCCTTCTGGCAGGCCTCCTTGAAGGCCATGGAGCCGGCGATCTTGAAGGCCATCTCGGAGGAGTCCACCTCGTGGTAGGAGCCGTCGTACAGGGTGACCTTCACATCCACCACCGGATATCCGGCCAGCACGCCGGAGAGCATGGCTCCCTGGATGCCGGCGTCCACGGCGGGGATATACTCCTTGGGCACCACGCCGCCCACGACCTCGTTGACGAACTCGTAGCCCTTGCCGGACTCGTTGGGCTCCACGCGGATCTTGACGTGGCCGTACTGGCCCTTGCCGCCGGACTGGCGGGCGTACTTGGTGTCCTGCTGGACGCTCTTCTTGATGGTCTCCTTGTAGGCCACCTGGGGCGCGCCCACGTTGGCCTCCACCTTGTACTCCCGGAGCAGGCGGTCCACGATGATCTCCAGATGGAGCTCGCCCATGCCGGCGATGATGGTCTGGCCGGTCTCCTCGTCGGTGTAGGTCTTGAAGGTGGGGTCCTCCTCGGCCAGCTTCATCAGGGCGATGCCCATCTTCTCCTGGCCGGCCTTGGTCTTGGGCTCGATGGCCACGCGGATGACGGGCTCGGGGAACTCCATGGACTCCAGAATAACGGGGGCCTTCTCATCGCAGAGGGTGTCGCCGGTGGTGGTATTCTTCAGACCGATGACGCCGGCGATGTCGCCGGAGTAGATGGTCTCGATGTCCTCCCGGTGGTTGGCGTGCATCTGGAGAATGCGGCCGATCCGCTCCTTCTTTCCCTTGGTGCAGTTGAGCACAGAGGTACCGGTGCTCAAGGTGCCGGAATACACCCGCACGAAGCTCAGGCGGCCCACATAGGGGTCGGTCATGATCTTGAAGGCCAGGGCGGAGAAGGGGGCGCTGTCGTCGGAGGGGCGCTCCTCCTCCGCGTCGGTCTTGGGGTTGACGCCCTTGATGGCCGGCACGTCCAGCGGGGAGGGCATATAATCCACGATGGCGTCCAGCAGGCGCTGGATGCCCCGGTTGCGGTAGGAGGTCCCGCAGGTGACAGGAACCATCTCCACCGCGCAGGTCGCCTGCCGGATGGCCTTGCGGATGCGGTCGGTGGGGACCTCCTGGCCCTCCAGGTACATCTCCATAATTTCATCATCGAACATGGACACGGCGTCCAGCAGCTTCTCGCGGTACTCGTCGGCCAGCCCGGCCATATCTGCGGGGATCTCCTCCTCGCTGATGTCCTTGCCCAGGTCGTCGTGGTAGATAAAGGCCTTCATCTCCACCAGGTCGATGATCCCCTGGAAGTCGGCCTCCTTGCCGATGGGGAGCTGAATGGGCACCGCGTTGCACTTGAGCCGCTCATCGATCATGCGCAGCACGTTGAAGAAGTCCGCGCCCATGATGTCCATCTTGTTGACGTAGATCATGCGGGGGACCTTGTAGTGGTCCGCCTGTCTCCAGACGGTCTCGGACTGGGGCTCAACGCCGCCCTTGGCGCACATGACGGTCACGGAACCGTCCAGCACGCGCAGGGAGCGCTCCACCTCCACGGTGAAGTCAACATGACCCGGTGTATCGATGATGTTGATGCGGGTCTGGGGAAACTGGTTGTTCATCCCCTGCCAGTAGCAGGTGGTGGCGGCAGAGGTGATGGTGATGCCGCGCTCCTGCTCCTGCGCCATCCAGTCCATGGTGGCCGTGCCCTCATGGGTCTCACCAATCTTATAGTTCACACCGGTATAATACAGGATACGCTCCGTGGTGGTCGTCTTGCCTGCATCAATGTGAGCCATAATGCCGATATTTCTTGTGTTTTCCAGTGATACCTTTCTCGGCATACTGCTCCTCCTAACTTACCAACGGAAATGGGCGAAGGCCTTGTTGGACTCGGCCATCTTGTGGGTATCCTCGCGCTTTTTCACGGCGGAGCCGGTGTTGTTGGCGGCATCCATAATCTCGTTGGCCAAGCGCTCGGCCATGGTCCGCTCGCCGCGCGAGCGGGCATAGTTGGTCAGCCAGCGCAGCCCCAGGGTCTGACGGCGGGCGGGACGGACGTCCATGGGCACCTGGTAGGTGGAGCCGCCCACGCGGCGGGCCTTGACCTCCAGCGACGGCATGATGTTGTCCATGGCGGTGGTGAACACCTCCAAAGGCTCCTTGCTGGTCTGCTCCTTGACGATGTCAAAGGCGCCGTATACGATCTTCTGCGCCACACCCTTTTTGCCGTCCAGCATGATGGAATTGACCAGCTTGGTCACCAGGATGCTGTTGTACATAGGATCGGGCAGAATCTCTCTTTTGGGAACATTACCTCTTCTGGGCACGATGCTTCCCTCCTTCATTAAAATGTGATGAGATCGTAGGTACTCGCAAGGCGGCGTTTGCGACGCCTTGGGGACGGTCGTTCGGCGCAGCCGAATGACGTCCCTGGAACTCTCATCGAGATGGAGTCCCTTTTCCAGCAAAGCAAACGTCATCCTGTGTTTCGTCTGCCAAAGAGGGTTGGGGTCACAGTTTCTCCTAATAGATCAAGAAAACTATGTTCAACCTATTCGGCAAAGCGATTCGGACTCGCTCCTGGTCCGTTCAGTGGACGCTTACTTGGACTTCGGGCGCTTGGCGCCGTACTTGGAGCGGGCCTGCATACGGCCCTGAACGCCCTGGGTATCCAGGGTACCACGGATGATGTGGTAGCGGACGCCGGGGAGGTCCTTGACACGGCCGCCGCGGATCATGACCACGGAGTGCTCCTGGAGGGAGTGGCCCACGCCGGGAATGTAGGCGGTGACCTCGTAGCCGTTGGTCAGGCGCACACGGGCGATCTTCCGCAGGGCGGAGTTGGGCTTCTTGGGGGTCTGGGTACGCACCGCAGTGCACACGCCCCGCTTCTGGGGAGAGGGCAGATCGGTCTCCTTGTTCTTGAGGGTGTTGAGTCCGTACTGCATAGCGGGGCTGGTGGACTTGTAGGTCGCTTGCTCTCTGCCCTTGCGAACCAGCTGGTTGAAAGTAGGCATAGTTTTCTCCTTTCTCTAAAGAATGGGAGCGGGATGCTCCGATTTATTTTTTGCAGGATACCCAAAAATATCCTGAAAAAACCACATAAACGGAAATTTTCACAGCAGGGCCACCACAGCGGCGTCCACCTGGATGCCGGCGGCCTGTCCCAGTTCACGCATCGTGTACTGGGTGAACACGGGGACAGCTCTCTGCCTGCACTGCTCGCGCAGGGGCGCGACCAGATCCGGGTCCGCGTCGGCGGCCAGAAACACCCGCCGGGCGAGGCCGTCCCGGATGGCGCGGCGGGACTGCTTGACACCGATCACCTTGTCGCTGGACCGGAGTTCTGTCAGCAAACAAATCCCTCCCGTTTTGACGCGCCAAAATTCGCGGACTATTTCCACGCAGTTGCTGATTATACCACAGCCGGAGCAGTGAGTCAAGAGCTATTTTGGCAGTCACTAATAGTATTATAGCCATCTTCTACTTTGCAAACAGCGATTATGCAGGGGCGGGTAATACCCACCCGTCCAGAAGGGCTGTACTGCGTTGCCCTGCGGGCGGATGAGATCCGCCCCTACTGAGCGTCCTGAGCGTCACGTATGACACCATGCAAAAGCTGCAGGGGATTTTTGAGCTTTACGGTTTCTTTCGCTGCCACCAGTCCTTCCTGGTCCGGCTGGACGCCATACAGGGCGTCTACCTGGATGAAACCAGGAAGTGCCACAAAATTCTGCTTTTTGGCACGGAGGAGCAAATTCCCCTGAGCCGGGGCAAATATCCGGAGCTGCGGGAGCGGCTGGCCGGCCGTGGACTGACGATCATCTGAGGGGGAACGATGCAAATGCCGGCTGATATTTTCACATTGCTGCCCCTGTCCGTCTCCGCACTGGAGGGCGCTCTGTCCGTCTTTTGGGCGCTGTCCCTTATCCAGACGAAGCCGCTGGAGCGGGTGAGACGGGCGCTGCCGCTGTGCGTCATTTGGGGCGCGCTGTTCGCCATAACGCCGCGCACAGGCTGGCAGCTGGCTCTGATTGTCCCGCTGTTTTTCCTGCTGGGCGCGGCGGTCTGGCTGCTGCTTCGCCCGCCGCTGTTGTACGCGGCGGCAGCGGCGGTCCTCGCGGCGCTGATCGCGGGGACACTGGAGCTGCTGCAGACTGTTGCGGGGCCGTTTGTTGTTCCTGCGGCCCTTGTCCTGGCGATCCTGTTTGTCCTGCGGCAGCTGGCCTTTGCCGCAGTTCAGCGCATTGAAGCCATCATTGATAAGCAGTATCAGACGGAGCTTCTGAATCTGATGCAGATTATCCGCTCACAGCGCCACGACTTCAATTTTCACATCCAGGCCATTTCCGGCCTGATAGAGCAGGGCCTGTATTCTGAGTGCGGTGACTACGTCCGCATGATGGTCAAGACCACCACGGCCATGAACGACATGCTGCCGCTTCACGATCCGGCGGTAAGCGCCATGATCAATTCATTCCGGGAAATGGCAAGTCAGAGGGGCGTTGAGCTCCAGGTATCCATCTCCAACGACCTGCAGCAGATCCCCTGCACCGTCTATGAGATCAATACCATCATCGGGAATCTGATTCAAAACGCCATGGACGAGCTGGAGCAGAACAGGGAGCTGCGGTCCTGGATCAGCGTTCTGATCCTGAAGCGGGGCGGCAACCATATTATCAAGGTTACGAACCCCTGTCATCAGACGGAGGATGTGTTCCGGAACTGTTTCAAGCCCGGCTTTACCACAAAGCAGTCCCATGAGGGCATCGGCCTGACGACAGCCATGCGGATTGTCACCAGATACCACGGCGTCATCTTTACAGAATTTGATGAGGGCGTCATCAGCTTTATCGTCCAAGTGCCAAGCGTTTTTGCGTAGTGACCGCTGGCGTCAAAAAAGGCGTCGCGGGCTGACAGGGGCGGCCCAGCGCCGAAAGAAGAAAAGACCTGGCCTGCGAAGCGGAAGCCGCAGGAATTCACCTGCAGGGACTTCCCCAGGCAAGCCAGGCTGATCATCTGTCCCCCGCCGTATGTGGAGGATTTTCTCAAAAGGCATCGTGGATACCGGCACTACCTCCCCCTTTTTGCTCAGATTTGTTCAGATATCCTCCGCAGACCGGGGCGTCGCGGCTCTCTTCCCGCCGCCGAAGGAGGCGGAAATGGCCCCGGCGGGGCAGACGCGCCTGCACGCTCCGCAGCGGATGCACTCGGGGCTGTTGACGTCCCTGGTAACCTCCACCCCCATGGGGCAGGCGGCCTCGCACTTTTTGCACTGGACGCACCTGCTCTCATCCAGGTGCAGCTGGTAGAGGCTGAACCGGTTAAAGAGGGAGTAGAAGGCCCCCAGAGGGCAGAGGTACCTGCAGAAGGGGCGGTGGATCACCATGGACAGCCCCGCCACCGCCGCCAGCACCAGGGTCTTCCAGCCGAAGAGCCACCCCGCCGCCTGGCGCAGCCCCGGATTGGCCAGCAGCAGGGGAATGCCGCCCCCCAAGGTGCCGGCGGGGCAGATGTATTTGCAGAAGGGGGGCGGCACCACGCCGGTCTCCGCCGCCGCGAAGGCCGGGACCAGGAACACCAGCACCGCCAGCACCACATATTTGAGGTACCGGGCGGGCCGGTCGATCCGCCGGGGGACGACGCGCTTGGGGACCGGGATTCTGTGGAGCAGGTCCTGCACCAGCCCGAAGGGGCACAGCAGGCCGCAGACCACCCGGCCCAGCACTGCCCCAAACAGCACCAGAAGTCCCAGCACATAGAAGGGGAAGCGGCTCTGCATACCGCCCAGCATGGACTGGATGGAGCCGATGGGGCAGGCCCCCAGGGCCCCCGGGCAGGAGTAGCAGTTCAGCACGGGGACGCAGAAGGCCTTGGACGCGCCGGTGAAGATCCGCCCCCTGCCAAAGCCGGCGGCATAGCCGTTGAACAGAGCGGCGGACAGGAGCTGTATGACCAGCTGTGGGGAGAAGCGCCCCTTCCCTCCCCCGGTTTTCACCCGATGCCGATGCATTCCAAACATATATTCACCGCCTTCTGCATCACGCTCCCGGGATCCCCCTGGGCGAGGCCCGCGCCAATCAGGGCCAGCGCCGCCGCCAGCGCGCCCAGGCGCAGGAGGCCGAGCCCTCTGTGATTATTCGCCCGCAAGCTGGATCTCCGCCTTTCCATCGGCCTTCAGCACCCGGTTGACCCCGGCGGTAAAACTGGCCGCCAGATCCGCCTGGGCGCCGAGAATGGTATTTTGCTCCACCTGCTCCCCCCTGCTGTTGAGGAAGACGGTGGTGGGAACCGCCTGAACGGCTCCGGCGAAGGCCCTGAAGGCCTCGTCGCCGTCCAGGAGGGTGATCCCCTCAAAGCCGGCGCTTCGGAGAATCTCCCTGGCGCTCTCCTCGTTGCCGATTCCGTCCACGCAGATGGTGATCAGCTGCACGTTGTCCGGCAGGGACTTGGCGTAGGCCGCCAGATCGGGCATCTCCATCAGGCAGGGGCCGCAGAAGGTGCCCCAGAAGTTGACGATGGTCACGTCTTTAGCGGCGATGTCATCCTGGGTAAAGGTGCCGCCCTCCAGGGTGTTGGCGGTGAAGGCGGGCAGACCGCCCTCCCCATCGCCGCTGGAGCAGCCGGTCAGAAGACCGGCTGCCAACACCAGTCCCAGGAGCAGAGCGGCCCATTTTTTGATACGCATTGTATAAATCCCTTCCTTTAATCCAATTTGTTTTTGCCTGGTCACCCGCCATAGCGGCGGTTTTTTCATCATACCACGTTTGGGGAGCCTCCGCAACCTCGTGCGCGAAAAAACACCGGAGCCCGGCCCGCGCCTATGGGGGCAGGAACCCATTTGGGAGTTGTCACAGCTGAATATTTGCGGTATAATAGAAGAGTCCCCGCCGCATCCGCACAGGCCCACAAAAAACCGCCCTTCAGGGCGGCGCGGCGTGTTTCCGGCGCGGCGGCCGGGGAGAATGTCCCGCCTGGGGAGAGGTGAGTGCGATGCTTCCATATGTTCTGTTGATTGGCGCCAGTCTCGCCGGGGGCCTGCCCCCTGTCCGGCGGCCGGAGTACCGGCGGGCATATCTGCTTGTGATGGGGCTGGCATGCTGGCTGACGGCCTCCCTGCGCCACGTGACCGGCTTCGACTACCGCTTCTACGAGTCCGCTTTCCAGTCCATCGCCGCCCAAGGGCTGGAGGGGGCCGGCTGGTCAGAGCCGGGCTACCTGCTCCTCAATTGGGCGGTCTCCTCTCTGGGCGGCGACTACCGCGTGTTTTTGTTCGTCTTCCACCTTCTGCTGACAGCCCTGGTTTTCGTCTGGATCGGGCGCTATTCCGCCTCCCCCTGGCTGAGCGTCTTTCTCTTCCTGTCCCTGCAATACTTTGCCCTGAGCATGAATTTTCTGCGCCAGTCCCTGGCCGCCGCTATCGTTCTGTGGGCCTATCCCTTTTTAAAATCCCGGCGCTTTTTCCCCGCCTGGGCCATCGTGCTCCTGGCCGCCTGTTTCCACCGAACGGCCCTCATCATGCTTCCGCTCTGCCTTCTGCTCGCGCTGCCGCCCACGAAGCTCCACTACGGACTGGCCGCGCTGGCAGCCGGAGCCGCCTATGTCCTGATGGACCCGCTGATCAGTCTGGCCGTCTCCATCGTGCCGAAATATCAGCACTATCTCACGGAAAAATACTGGCAGGGCAACAGCTTCCTCTATATTTTGATGCCGCTGGGGTGCTTTCTCTTTATCATCCCCCTGCTCCGCCAGACGGCGAAGGAGCGCTCATCGCCGGTTCTGCCAAACAGCGTGTTTTACGCCCTTCTGCTCCAGCTGTTCATCACCCAGCATTTCATTTTGGAGCGGCTGTCCATCTACGTCTCCATGTTCTCCCTGCTGGCCCTGCCCGCAGCCGTCTGCGCGCCCTGCGGGCGGATCCCGCCCCGTGTGCGGACGGGCCTTCTGATCGGAGGGGCCCTGGCCTACTTCCTCTTTGCCGCCGCCCAGGGGTTCCACGGCGTATATCCCTATCGCGGCATCTGGGAGCGGGCGATGATCCCCTGATCCTTTTTCCTGAGAGGTTGTTTAAAAACTTTTGACATAAGGGACAGGAGAAAGATAATAAAGGAAAACCAAATGGGAGATGGGAGAAATACATCAATACCCAAGTGACATCAGCTGGGAAGAATATAACCTGATCCGAGAGGATTTGGAAGGGGCAAAAAAACAACCCGGCCCAGAAAATATGATTTGTATGATGTGTTTTGTGCAGTGCTGTACGTGATCCAGGGTGGAATACAATGGCGGATGCTGCCCAGTGATTATCCAAAATGGCAGAGTGTGTATCACCACTTCCGCGTACGGTCGGAGAAAGACGAAACGGGGGGCAGTGTCCTGGATAAATACCGCCGCCGGCCTTCCTCCTTACTGTACAGCGGTTCCACGATTTCGTACAGTTTCTCGAATTCTACTGCTGCATCCACCTGCCGCTATAGATGACCGGGCAGCATCAGACTTGCTGTGTCCACCATTTCTATAACCACACGTTCGTTCTTTCCTCGTTCCAGCATTTTCGTCACCCCTTCCTATTTTACTACATCTATTGCAAAAAGTCTGCCCAAAGACAGTCCTTTTCGACAAGCTGCGAGGCGGCCCGACGGGCCGCCTCTCCATGCCTCTATGAGGGGTTCGCCTCCTGCCAGGCGGCGATGAGCGCCAGAAACCGTTCCCCATACCGGGCCGCTTTCACGTAGCCCACGCCGGAGACCTGCAGAAATTCCCCCATGTCCCTGGGCCGCCGGGCCGCCATGTCCGCCAGGGCGGCATTGGAGAAGACGATGTAGGCGGGGACGTCCTCCTCCTGGGCGAACTGGGCGCGCAGACCCTTCAGCGCTGCCAGCAGGGTGGCGTCCTCCGGCGGGACGGAGGGCGGGACGGAGGTCCGCCGGGAGGACCGGGTCGGCTCCGGAGCCTGGGCCCGCTCCCGGAGGGAGACCGTCCGGCCGTGGAACAGCACAGCCCCGGCCCGGCTGGTGAGACGCAGCACCGGATACTCCTCCCCCACCAGCTCCAGGAAGCCCTCGGAGAGGAGGTGGTCCACATAGCTGCGCACCGTCCGCTGGTCCGTGTCCGCCAGAGCGCCGTAGGTGGGGAGCTTGTCCAGCCCCAGCTGGAGCACCCGCCGGTTCCGGCTGCCCCGCAGCAGCTGGATAATGGCGGTGAGGCCCAGGCCGCTGCGGTACTTCTTCTCCACCCTGGCCACTGCGGAGAGAATCTTTTGGGCCGGGATGGTGATGTCCCGCTCCACAAAGGCGCTCCTGCAGTTGCCGCAGCTGCCGCACTGGGCCGCCCGGGCCTCCCCGAAGTAGTCCAGCAGCCACCCCCGCAGGCATCCGTCGGTTTTGCAGTAGCCCACCATCTGCTCCAGCCGCTCCATGTCCCGGCGGAGGACCTCCCGCCGGGTCTCCTCATCCAGCTCCTCGCCGACCTGGGGGGCGCTGATGAGGTACTTGGCCGTCTGCACGTCGCCGGGGGAGAAGAGGAGAATGCACTCCGCCGGCGCGCCGTCCCGGCCCGCCCGGCCCGCCTCCTGGTAGTAGCTCTCCAGATTTTTGGGCATGTTATAGTGGACGACGAAACTGACATTGGACTTGTCGATGCCCATACCAAAGGCGTTGGTAGCCACCATGACCCTGGCCCGGTCATAGACGAAGTCCTCCTGGTTCTGCCGCCGCTCCTCGTCCTCCAGCCCCGCGTGGTAGCGGGCGGCGGCCACCCCCTGGGCGCGCAGATCCCCGCACACCGCCTCCACCGTTTTGCGGGTGGCGCAGTAGACGACGCCGCTCTGGTCCCGCCGGGAGCGGAGGTAGTCCGCCAGCCAGGCGGCCTTGCACTGGGGGCGGACCACATCGAAAAAGAGGTTGGGCCGGTCGAAGCCCGTGGTGACGCACAGGGGGTCCTCCAGCCGCAGAAGGCGGCGGATGTCCTCCCGCACCGCGCCGGTGGCGGTGGCGGTAAAGGCCCCCACCGGTGGCCGCCGGGGCAGGCCGGAGACAAACTGGGCGATGCCCAGGTAGCTGGGCCGGAAGTCCTGACCCCACTGGGACACGCAGTGGGCCTCGTCCACCGCCGCCAGGGAGATGTCCACAGAGGCGCTCAGGCGGAGAAAGCCCTCGGTCACAAGCCGCTCCGGGGCCACGTAGAGAATCTTGTAGGCCCCCGCCCTGGCCCGGCGGAACACCTCCCGGTACTGCTCCGCCGTCAGGGAGGAGTTGATGAACGCCGCCGGAATGCCCGCCTGCTCCAGCGCGGCCACCTGGTCCTTCATCAGGGAGATCAGCGGTGAGACCACCAGGGCCACCCCCGGCAGCAGCAGCGCCGGCAGCTGATAGCACATGGACTTCCCCGCCCCCGTGGGCATGACCCCCAGCACGTCCCGGCCGGCCAGCAGGGCGTCCACCAGCTCCTCCTGACCGGGGCGGAAGCCGCTGTGGCCGAAGTACTGTTTGAATGCCGCCAGTTTCTCCAATGTGGTCCCCCCTCCGGCCGCGGCAGACCCGCAGCCTGTTTTCTCCATTATACCGCGTTTCCCCCCGCTCCGCAATCGGCGAATTAGCGGTTGCAGGAAAAATAAAAGTATAGTACAATAGGCGGGACGGAGAGGAGGGGGCGCGTTTATGATTATACTAGAGACGCAGCGGCTGATCCTGCGGGAGATCACGGCGGCGGATTTCGACGCCTGGAGCGCAGTTCTGGGGGATCCGGAGGTCATGTACGCCTATGAGCACGGCTTTTCTGCGGAGGAGGTCCGGCAGTGGATCGCCCGCCAGCGGGAGCGGTACGCCCGGGACGGCTTCGGGCTGTGGGCGGCGGTAGAGCGGGAGACCGGGGCGCTCGTCGGGGACTGCGGCCTCACGATGCAGGACTGGGACGGCCGGCCGGTGCCGGAGATCGGCTACCATCTCCGCCGGGACAGGTGGCACAGGGGATACGCCTCGGAGGCCGCTGCGGCCTGCCGGGACCATGCGTTTCACGTGTTGGGCTTCCGGGAGGTGTATTCCATCATCCGGGACAGCAATCTGCCCTCCCAGCGCGTGGCCCTGCGCACCGGCATGTGCGTAGTGGGGCGCGTGACCAGACACTACCGGGGCGTGGACATGCCCCACCTGGTGTTCTCTGTAAAAAAGCCGTAGCATCGTCAGAAACCTACATTCTCACATAGAAAAAGGGAGGAACCCAACCAATGGACAACGCCTATTTTGAGGCCATGGAGGCCAAGATTCCCAGGGGCAGAATCCGCACCCGCTTCGCCCCCTCCCCCACAGGCTACATGCACGTGGGCAACCTGCGCACCGCCCTGTATACCTGGCTCATCGCCCGCAACGGCGGCGGCACCTTCATCCTGCGTATCGAGGACACGGACCAGGGCCGTCTGGTGGAGGGCGCGACGGACGTGATCTACCGCACCATGGCCGAGTGCGGCCTGACCCACGACGAGGGCCCCGACGTGGGCGGCCCCGTGGCCCCCTACATCCAGTCGGATCGCCGGGACACCTACGGCCGGTACGCCCGGCTTCTGGTGGAGCGGGGGCACGCCTACTACTGCTTCTGCGAGAAGACCGAGAGCGAGGAGGATGCCGGCGAGTGGGACCGGGCCGCCGACCCCTGCCGCGCCCTGTCCCCGGAGGAGGCACAGGCCCGGGTGGACGCGGGGGAGCCCTACGTCATCCGCCAGAGGATTCCCGCGGCCGGGACTACCACCTTCCGGGACGCCATCTTCGGGGACATCACCGTGGAGAACGCCGCCCTGGACGACCAGGTGCTCCTCAAGCGGGACGGTCTGCCCACCTACAATTTTGCCAACGTTATCGACGACCACCTCATGGGCATCACCCACGTGGTCCGGGGCAGCGAGTACCTGTCCTCCGCCCCCAAGTACAACCTGCTCTATGAGGGCTTCGGCTGGGACGTGCCCATCTACGTCCACTGCTCCCCGGTGATGCGGGACCAGCACAACAAGATGTCCAAGCGCCACGGGGACCCCTCCTACGAGGATTTGAAGGCCCAGGGGTACCTCACCGAGGCCATTTTGAACTACGTGGCCCTGCTGGGATGGAGCCCCAGGGGCGAGCAGGCGGAGCGGGAGGTCTTCTCCCTCGCTGAGCTGGCGGAGGTCTTTGACATTGCCGGCATCTCCAAGTCCCCCGCCATCTTTGACATCGAGAAGCTGACCCACTTCAACGCCCTGTACCTGCGGGCCATGACCCCTGAGGCCTTCCACGCCGCGGCGGAGCCCTACATCCGCCAGGCGGTACGCAATCCGGCCCTGGATACCCGCGCCATCGCCGCCCTGCTCCAGGCCCGGTGCGAGCGCCTGACGGAGATTCCCGAGAAGGTGGACTTCTTCGAGGCCCTGCCGGCCTATGAGAAGGACCTCTTCACGAACAAGAAGTCCAAGACCAACGACGAGGTGGCCCGCTCCATGCTGGAAGCCGCCATCCCCGCCCTGGAGGAGCTGGGGAGCTGGGACCAGGAGAGCATTCACGCCTGCCTCACGGACCTGGCGGCCCGGCTGGAGGTGAAGAACGCCACCCTTATGTGGCCGGTGCGCATCGCGGCGGCGGGAAGGGCGGTGACCCCCGGCGGGGCGGTGGAGATCTGCCTGATCCTGGGCCGGGAGGAGTGCCTGCGCCGTCTGGGGCTGGGGCTGGAGAAGCTGACGGTATGAGCTGGACGAGAGAGCAGGCCGCCCTGCTGCGGACATTTCTGAGGACGGGCTTTCGCCGGACGGTCCTCTGGTGCGGCCTTGGGATGGCGGCGGCGGGGGTGCTGGGCTTCGCGGCCGCCCAAATCCGGCCGGGGCTGGCGGAGGAGCTCATCAACGCCTTCCGGGAGCAGGTCACCCAGTCCGGCGTGGTGGACGAGGAGGGGGCCATGTCCGTGTTCGCGCTGCTGATGAACAACTGGCGGGCCATGCTGCTGACCGCCATGTACGGGTTCATCCCCTTCCTGTTCCTGCCTCTCATCAGCCTGCTGGTCAACGGCGCGCTGCTGGGGGTGGTCACAGCGGCCTACCATGCCAACGGGATGTCCATGGCGCTGCTTCTGGCGGGCCTCCTGCCCCACGGGATATTCGAGCTGCCGGCCATGGTGCTGTCCATCGCCTGCGGCGTCCAGCTGTGCCGGAACATGTGCCTGCTGGTGACCAGCAGCCCCCGCCGCGTGCCCATGGTGGAGCTGCTGGGGGACCTGCTGCGGGTGATGGTGCTGCTGGTGGCCCCCATGACCGTGGCCGCGGCGCTGATTGAGTGCTACGTGACGCCGGCAGTGATGTGGCTGTTCCGGTAGAGGGCGGGAGGTGCGCGGCTTCTCCGGCGTTTCGGATAAGATTTGCGGGTATTTTCCCAAAACCTCTTGACTTGGAGTGGGCTCCATCGGATATACTGATGCATTGACCGTACCCCCTGCGGGGGACAGACCGTTATCGAAAAGAGGAGCATGCGATATGGAAAAGGCAACCGTCTATTTCACCAAGGACATCACCCCCGAGGCCCTGCAGCGTATCTACCGCGCGCTGGGCATCTCCCTGAAGGGAAAGGTGGCGGTGAAGATCTCCACCGGCGAGCCCGGCGGGCACAACTTCCTCCAGCCCGCCCTCATCAAGCCCCTGGTCCAGGAGCTGAACGGCACCATCGTGGAGTGCAACACCGCCTATGAGGGCCGGCGCAACACAAACGAGGCCCACTGGCAGACCTTCCGGGACCACGGCTTCGCCGCCATCGCCCCCTGCGACCTGATGGACGAGGAGGGCGAGATGTCCCTGCCCGTCACTGGCGGGAAGCAGATCAAGGAGAACTTCGTGGGCGCGCATCTGAAGAACTACGACTCCATGCTGATGCTCTCCCACTTCAAGGGGCACCCCATGGCCGGCCTGGGCGGCGCGCTGAAGAACATGTCCATCGGCGTGGCCTCCGCCCACGGCAAGCAGTGGATTCACACCTCCGGCAGCGGCGAGACCTCCTTCGAGGCCCTGATGAACGCGGACCACGACAGCTTCCTGGAGTCCATGGCCGATGCGGACGAGTCTGTTATGACCTACATGGGCCGGGAGAACATCGTGTATATCAACGTGGCCAACCGGCTGAGCGTGGACTGCGACTGCTGCGCCGAGCCGGCGGAGCCGGAGATGATGGACATCGGCATCTTCGCCTCCCTGGACCCGGTGGCGGTGGACCAGGCCTGCGTGGACGCGGTCTACGCCTCCCCGGACCCCGGCAAGGCCGCCCTCATCGAGCGCATGGAGTCTCTCAACGGCGTCCACACCATCGAGACCGCCGCCCAGATGGGACTGGGCAGCCGGGCATACGAGCTGGTGGAAATCTGACATCGTTCCCCAAAAGGCAAAGAGCGCCGGGCAGCGGTCTGCAAACCGCCGCCCGGCGCTCTTTTCATGTCTCCGCCCGGAAGAGAATCTCCGGGGAGAGCACCTGGCGGGTCTTGTAGCGCAGGTAGTCCTCCTCCGTCCCCCCGGCGGCCAGCAGCAGCAGCGGGCGGTAGAGCGGGGACTGGGCCGCGGCCCGCAGCTTCCCGAACACGTAGGGCTCCCCGGGCGTCTCGCTCTGGCGCAGCAGCAGGTCCTCCCCGTCCAGCACCAGCTTCAGAATCCGCACGCAGGGGGTTTCGATGAAGGCCAGCCGGATGTAGAACACCGGCCGCTCCTCCTCGTCGTGGGTAAAACGGCCCAGGGCCGCCGCGTGGTAGACGTTTCCCCGGAAATCCAGCTGGGAGACCAGGGGCCGGCCCAGGCCCACGGGCACGCGGTGCAGGGCGTCCCGCTCCCGGTAGACGAGCTCCGGCGTTCCCCCCTTGAGGCTTACCGCCACCGAGGTGACCCCGCGGGTGTAGTTGTTGCCCAGGGCCTGAAGGGCCAGGGGCAGCAGCCCCGTGGAGGCCGCCCTGGGGTCGGCGGCGGCGAAGGACCGCCCCAAAAAGGGCTCCGCCCGGCTGTCCGCCTCCTCCGGGGGCCGGCTGTAGGCGGAGAGGCCGCGGACCGTCTCCTCCAGCTCCCGCCGGGCCGCCCCGTCCTCCTCCAGCCGGGCTGGGAACGCGCCGCCCAGGTACCGGCTGACGATCTCGAAGTAGCGGCTCTCCTGGAAGTCCGTGTTGGCCCCGGCGTGGGTCGCCACCAGGATGCCGCTGTCCAGAAAGCCCAGCACATTTTGCCCCAGCATACCGTTGAAGAGGAAGGTGTTCTCCCGGCGGCCCACCCATATCTGGTAGCCATAATTGAAATCCCCGGTGGCCGCCGGCGGAACGGCGCGGGGGCGGAGGGCGGCCTCCAGATAGCGCCGGGACAGCAGCCGCTCTCCGCCCCACAGCCCGCCGTCCAGCACCAGCTGGCCCAGCTTGGCCAGATCCTCGGGGCGGATATACAGCCCCCAGCCCCCCTTCTCCACCCCCATGGGGCAGGTCTCCCAGCGGACGTCCGTGATGCCCATGGGGCCGAACAGGCGCTCCTGGAGCAGCTCCATCAAGCTCCGCCCCGACCGGCGTCGGATGATGGCGGAGAGCATGTAGGTGTTCAGGCTGTTGTAGGCGAACTCCTCCCCCGGCTCCCCCTTGGGGGCGGCGGAGAGGAAGCGGCGGACCCAGTCCGTCTCCGTCAGGGCCTCCGCCTCGGTGAACTGGACGCCGGAGCGCATGGTCAGCAGGTCCTCCACCGTCATGTCCTTCAGCCGCCGGCGCAGGGTCCCGGACTCGTCAAAGATGTCCGCCACCGGCTCCTCCACCGAGAGGAGGCCGTCGTCCGCCAGCAGGCCCACCGCCAGGGACACCACGCTCTTACAGGCGGAGAAGGTGTACTTGGCCGCGCGCAGGTCCTGGCTGCCGAAGGCGGCCTCGCAGATCACCCGGCCGCTGCGCAGCACCATCACATCCTGCATATACAGGTCCCGGCCCCGGTTCAGCTCCTCCAGGAACCGGCGCAGAAGCCGAGAGGAGACGCCCTGGCTCTCCGGCGTGGCCCGTGGGAAGGGCTGGAGCGGCGCCCGCAGGGGCAGCGGCGGCTTCTCCGCCGCCGTGGGCAGGAAGGCCTCGGTGGCGCTCTGGGTGTCGAGAATGCGGGTGAGCAGCTGGAAGGTGCGGCTGGCGGTGGTCAGGTTCATGGGCGGTCCCTCCATCGTGTTTGTTCTATTGTGCCACTATACCACGGAGCATGTTCCAAATCAACCACATTCCGTAAACAGCTCCCGCCCAGTTCCGCCCGTCTGTCACCCGGCGGGCCGCCTTTGTTAGCACTCTTAAAAGAGAGTGCTAATATTTACAATTTGGTCATATTCTGTTCACAATTACCATGCATGATAGAGTTGAAAAAACAAGAGGCCCGGCGGCCTCGGCTTTACAGGAGGACAGCACCCCATATGGCTAAGAAAGAATTTAAAGCGGAATCCAAACGTCTGCTGGATCTGATGATCAACTCCATCTACACCCACCGGGAGATCTTCCTCCGGGAGATTATCTCCAACGCCAGCGACGCCATCGACAAGCTGTGCTACAGATCCCTGACCGACGAGAAGGTTGGGCTGAAGCGGGAGGACTTCGCCATCCACATCCACGCCGATCCGGACGGGCGCACCCTCACCGTCAGCGACAACGGCATCGGCATGGACGAGAGCGAGCTGGAGAACAATCTGGGCATCATCGCCTCCAGCGGCACTTACCAGTTCCGCCAGGAGGTGGACAGCGAGGATGTGGACATCATCGGCCAGTTCGGCGTGGGCTTCTACTCCGCCTTCATGGTCGCCGACCACATCACCGTCGTCACCAAAAAGTACGGCGCAGACCAGGCCTTCCGCTGGGAGAGCGACGGGGCCGACGGCTACACCATCACCCCCTGCGAGCGGGACGGCGTGGGCACCGACATCATCATGCACATCAAGCCCGACGGCGAGGAGGAGAACTACGCCGAGTTTCTCCAGGAGTACACCCTGCGGAACCTGGTAAAGAAGTACTCCGACTACATCCGCTGGCCCATCCGCATGGAGGTGACCAAATCCCGGAAGAAGGAGGACTCCCCGGAGGACAAGCCCGAGTACGAGAGCTACCGGGAGGTGGAGACCCTCAACAGCATGGTGCCCCTGTGGCAGCGCAAGAAGAGCGACGTCACCAGGGAGGAGCACGACAAGTTCTACCAGGAGAAGTTCAACGACTTCACCCCGCCCCAGTCGGTTATCACCGTCTCCGCCGAGGGCCAGGTGTCCTACAAGGCCCTGTTGTATATCCCCGCACGGCCCCCTTACGACTACTACAGCGCCGACTATGAGCGGGGCCTCCAGCTCTACTCCGCCGGTGTGATGATCATGGACAGGTGCCAGGACCTCATCGGCGACCACTTCGGCTTCGTCAAGGGCGTGGTGGACTCCCCGGACCTGAGCCTGAACATCTCCCGTGAGCTGCTGCAGCATGACCGGCAGCTGAAGCTCATCGCCAACAACATTGAAAAGAAGGTCAAAGGCGAGCTGGAGCGGATGCTGAAGGAGGACCGGGAGGGCTACGAGAAGTTCTTCCAGAACTTCGGCCGCCAGCTGAAGGTGGGGTGCCTCAATGGCTACGGCGCCAAGCGGGACCTGCTGCAAGATCTGCTGCTGTTCTACTCCTCCACAGAGAAAAAGCTGGTTACCCTGGCCGAGTATGTGGACCGGATGCCCGAGAGCCAGAAGTATATTTACTACGCCTCCGGCGAGAACGCCGCCGCCATGGACAACCTGCCCCAGACCGAGCTGCTGCGGGAGCGGAATATGGAGATTCTCTACCTCACCGACCAGCCGGACCAGCTGCTGATGGAGATTCTGCGGGAGTACAAGGACAAGCCCCTGCGCTCCGCCGTGGACGGCGACCTGGATCTGGAGGACATGCCCGAGGAGAGGAGCACCGACGAGTACAAGGAGGCTCTGGACTTCATCAAGGAGGCTCTGGGCGAGGAGGTGGACGAAGTCCGCGTCTCCCGGAAGCTGAAGACCCACCCGGTGTGCCTCACCTGCGGCGAGGGCGTCAGCTTTGAGATGGAGCGCTATTTTGCCGCCGCCCAGCCGGAGATGGGGCTGAAGGCCAAGCGAATCTTGGAGCTGAATGTGGAGCACCCCGCCTTTGCCGCCCTGGAGGGCGCGCGGAGCGCCGAGCCGGAGAAGGCGAAGAAGTATGCGCAGGTGCTGCTCAATCAGGCCAAGCTGATTGCCGGCCTGCCCATCGGTGATCCGTCTGGGTATACGGATTTGCTGTGCAGCTTGTGGACGTGAGGGGCGCGTATAGCAAGTGATGTGAGGCGCTTTATTCAGGGGCTGAGCGGGCGGAGGAGGCCTGCTCAGCCCTCTGCGTCGGGTGATTCTGGGGCCCTTCAATTTTTTCCATGGAATTTATGGGATTTTACTTGACAGATTGGGGAGGAGAAACTATAATAAGAAAGCTATCCGGGTGTAGCGCAGTTGGTAGCGCGCATGGTTCGGGTCCATGAGGCCGTGGGTTCAAATCCCGCCACTCGGACCAATTTATGATAATCCGAATTGCATCATCAGAATAGGTGATGTGTTCGGATTTATCATTTCTATTGAGAATATTC
>ERZ779629.31-NODE-31-length-70391-cov-7.746332_pt1 | contig 70391 bp, 54 predicted proteins | sample MGYA00514192_ERZ779629 | MGnify/ENA primary metagenome ERZ779629 (study PRJEB29562, sample SAMEA4376709) | mouse gut metagenome | isolation source: Cecum | study: EMG produced TPA metagenomics assembly of the A DSS colitis mouse model was used to assess the microbial... | reverse complement strand
ATTCCCGCTTGCCGTTGTTGTCGTCGCCGCTCGTCCAGAACGACGTCGTCGAGTCGGTCAACCCCACTTCGATCCGATACGTCCCCGCATGCTTCGCCGTCGCGGTGCCGACCGTCGGATCGAACGAGACGTCGCCCGCGATCGCGTTGCCCGCCGGATCCTTGCCGCTGACTGCGACAATCTGCATGTCCGCCGCATCGTAATCGCTCAGCGCAAACGTCTGTCCCGCGCCGTTGTACGCCTTGACTCTGTCCGACTGCGACGCGCCCAACGTCGGCGCGTCGATCGGGTCGCTCACGTCCGCAACCGCCTTCGTCAAATTGAGATGCAACGCGGGACGCACGGCTTGCGTCGTCTGGACGGTCGTATAACTTTTGCCGCCGGACGCCGACAACGAGCGCATGTTTTGCGCGCCGTAGTAGTCGCTGGTACGCACCCACATGCTGTTGCTGCCGTTGGAAAGTTGATTGTTCGACAATGCCCAAATGCCGGCCAACGACGCATATCCCGTCTCCGCTACGCTCGGCAACCACAAATAGTCGTCCGCCCAATCCGTATAATGCGGTTTTGCCCCGTTGGCATTGGTCTCGCTGTAATTCCACTTCTGATCGTTTTGGGAATACCGCTCGGTGCTCAACACGCCGTAACCTTCGTTTTGACAAGTATACCAACCGTCCGACAACGCGCCCGGCAGCGCAACGATCGTCTCCGTCTCCTGATACGCGACGTCGCGCGGACGAATCAAATACTGCGTCAACGACATATTGTTGCCGTTGGCGTCGTTGACCGTACCCATCGTAAAACGCGCATACGGGTGCGAGGCGCTCTGCGGTTCTTGCGTCAAAGTCGTGTCGCCGTACTTTTCGATATACCCGCATCCGCCGCTGTTGAGCGCACTCGCGCGCAAATAGCTCGTGCTGTACATGTTGCTGGGATACGTACCCGGCTCGGATGACTCCCACAAGTTAAATTTGGACATGTCCGAAGACTGGGTCCGCCACAGCGTCACGATCGTATTGTTGTTTCTATCCTGCGTGAGATGCGTGACCGTCCATTCGTACCCGCCGAACGTCACGACGATATCCTGCGAGCCGTTGCGGTCGTACAATTGCTTGGCGGTTTGCGCGCCCAACGCCGAAACTTGGGAAAGCCCCGCGCCCGCTCCGCCGAGCGCTTCGAGCAAATCTTCCACCGTCGCGCGGTTGAATGCTTTGCCGTCCGCGCGCGTTTCGTAATGATTGGACAACAATTCCCCGACCTTGATTGCCGATCCCGTGTTCATCGCATAAGCGGTATCGGGACTCGTAAACCATGCCGCGCCGCACAGAAATACGGTCAGCAGCAAAATGCAGACGATTATGCCGCAACGATGACTTTTGATGTTCTTCCGATATGTATTCATAGTTTCTTTTCCAGATGATTCTACCTATCCCAATCGCCACGCAAACCATTCGAATAAAGTTCATATAATATGATATTCCATGAACTTTTTTACATATCAATTTTAACTACTAATTTATATAAAGTCAAGACAATCGTTCGGCAAAGTGCGAAAAGGCAAATTTTTACAAGGCTTTTCCTATAATTTTGATAACTTTTCCTATAAATTCCGTCGCCGCGGCGGCTATATCTTAAAATAGTTCATGGAATATCATATTCCATGAACTTTTTGCTTGTGTTTTTCACAAGAATTTCGCTATCGAAACGCGCGATTTTCGGACATATTTCGCCTCTCGTCTATCTCGCAAATAACCGATAACCGTATCGCGCCGAACGTACGGATCGATGACGGCGCATCCGCGTATTCGCGCGCAATCGCGACGCTGCGCATCCTTGTACGATCGCGATGCGGCGATATCCTATCCGACCGTATGCGCGATCCAACGTATAAATTTTATCTCCGGCGGGGACACTTGGAGATATGAAAGTGGATTACGCGCAAATATCGCAACGTATTTTGGATACGTTCGGCAATACGATGGACGTCGTCCAGATCCCGTTCCGATGCGCGGGGTTGGACGGCGGCGTCTTCTTTTTGGACGGTTTTATCGACAAACTGCTGTTCGAGAACAACATCCTGCGACCGGTCAAGGCGATGCAGTCGCTGCAACCGCCGTACGGCGAAGCGATCCAAGCGGCGACGCTCGTCACGACGCCGTTGCAATGCGTTGACGACGAACAGCAGGCGATCACGCACATCGCAGGCGGCGATATCGTCATGCTGATCGACGGCGCGGAACAGTTCTTCGTCTTCTCGGAAAAACAATACAGCATCCGCGGGATACAAGAACCTCCGGTATCGACCGTGTTGCGCGGTCCGCGCGAAGGCTTTGTCGAAGATTTCAAAACCAATCTGACTTTGTTGCGCCGCCGCATGGCGACGCCCAATCTGCGTTTTGAAATGCTGACGCTGGGCAAATACACGGGCACGCGCGTCGTCATATCCTGGCTGGACGGCGTCGCCGATCCGAAGATCGTACAGCAGGTCAAAGACAAACTGCAAACGATCGATCGCGACGGCATCATCGAATCGTCCTATGTCGCGCGCTATCTGGAAAATCACAAGATGTCGATCTTCTCTCAAGTCGGCGCAACCGAAAAGCCGGATATCGCGACCGCCAAAATGCTGGAAGGCCGCATCGCGATCGTCGTGGACGGCTCGCCGATGGTACTGACGGTGCCGTTCGTACTGTACGAAAGCTTTCAGGCAAGCGAAGACTATTATATCAAAAGCTACCGCGCGTCGCTGATCCGCGGCATTCGATTGATCGCGGTCATGATCGCGATCTTATTGCCTGCGATCTATGTCGCGTTGCAACAATTCCAGTATCAGATGTTTCCGCTCAAATTCCTGATCACGATCATGAATTCGATCTACGGCATTCCGCTGACGCCGACGCTGGAAATGCTGCTGGTACTCGTCATATTCGAGATTCTCAACGAAGCGTCCATCCGCATGCCGCGGTACGTGGGTATGGCGCTGAGCATCGTCGGCGCAATGGTGCTGGGCGAAACCGCGGTCAACGCCGGTCTGCTCTCCACTCCTGCGATCTTGGTCATCGCGGTATCGACGATCGGTCTGTACTGCGTGCCGGACGAATCCAATACGTCGAGCGTGCTGCGATTCTTCTTCGTCGCGATCGCGGGCGTACTGGGACTGCTGGGCGTGCTGCTGTGCTCGATCATGCTGATCGCCTATCTGTGCACGCTGGACAGCATGGGCACGTCGTTCCTGGCGCCGTTCGCGCCGGCGATCGTCCATGACTGGCAGGACGGCATCTTGAAAAGCAACGTCACCGATATGGACGAACGTCCGTACACGATTCCGACCAATAACCGTAAAAGGATCCTCAATAGAATACTTCTCACTCGTCTTATCAAGGCTATCCGCGGCAGTTTTTTCTGCTGGCGTTTATCAGCGCGGTATGCTTTAAGGTCGTCATGCTGCCCCAATACCTGAGCGTAGGCGCGGGGCGCATGGCGTATCTGACGATGGCATGGATGATGTTGATCGAGCTGGGCATGCTCGGCATCGTCTACGGATTCGTATCGCGCGCGTCGCTGTTCGGATCCAACCTGCCCGACTGGCTCAAAGCCGTACTCGCGCTCGCGATACTGGCGAGCAGTCTGTTCAAAGGTTCGATCCTGTGCTGCGAAAGTCTGCATTATATCTGCACCGCGCTCTTCGACAATGCGACGTGGAGCTACGCGATGCTTGCGCTGCTGCCGTGTCTGTTCTATTTGTCGTACAAAGGCGGCAATATCTTGGCGCGCACGAGCGAAATCCTGTTTTGGTTTCTCGCGGCGGCGTTTTTGTTTAACGTCATGTTCGCGCATGCGGAAGGCAGCTTGTCCAATCTCTCGCCCTTCCAGCCCGACGCAAGCGTATGGACGACGGCGGATCGGCATCTGATCTGGTTCGGCGATTTTACGCCTTTGCTGTTTTTGCAAGTCGTGCCGACCAAAAAGAAATCGCGCGTATACGGCATTCTCACCGTTTTGGCGACGCTGATCTGTCCGGTCCTGCTGATGCTGGCGTTCCAAACGATCTACGGCGGAGGCGGCGTGCTGGTATCCAATGCGTTCAGCAAGCTGTCGATCTTCAACAAAATCTCGTTCCTGCTCGGAACGGTGGACTTCCCGACCGTGTGCGCCTGGCTGATGATGGCGACGATCAAACTGTCGCTGATCCTGTACGGCGCTGCGCAGTGTTTGCACTATTTTGTGCGCAAACACGCGATCGTAAGTTCGATCCTCGTCACGCTTGCAATGGGCGCGATCGTCCTGATTGCGCTCGGCTCGATCGGCAATGCATATCGCGTCGCGACGACGTGGATACGCTATCTGTTCGGACTGCTCGAATACGCCGTCCCGATGATCGCGTATACCGCGCTCCGAATCTGCAATCGCAAATCCGACGCGCGTCTTCCGATTGCGCTGAACGACGCGCCGCGTCCCAAAGCGCTGCCCGAACGCTCCGGATCCGCCGCGCCCCAAGGAGAATCGCTATGAAAAAGATCGACATGAGCAAAATTACCGGCAAAAAATGGCTGATGATCTTGATCATTATCGTGCTGTTGATCATATATGACGGTTTGGCGGTACAGACGAGCATCGTTTCGCGCGCGGTCGCGGTCGGCATTGCAATCGATCTGGACGATCAAAATCAAATCGAACTGTCCGCGCAGGTCATTTTGCCCCGCAACGGCGGACAGACGCAAGGCGGCAACGACTTTGCGATCTTTACCGCAAGCGGCGAAACGATTCAGGAATGCGTGGCGGAAATGAATACGTCGATCGGCGCGATCGCGAGTTTTGCGCACACGACCGTTATCGTACTCGGCAAAAAAATGCTCGACGACGGACGCACCGACATCTTGCGCGAAATGATGGCGTCGCCGATCGTGTCGGACAACGTGCAGCTCGTATGCGCCGAAGACAAAGCCAAAGACATCCTCACCGCCAAAGTCTCGATCAACGAAGTCAGTTCCTACCATCTGCAACGACTTCTGCAAAGCGGTCACAACCAAAGCTCGGTCATACCGACCAACCTGAAAACCTTCTTCATGCACTATACGCACGTCGGACAGACGTCGTATATGCCGATCGTCGTCCGCAAAGAGACGGACAAACCGATCAGCAACGGCGGACAAGGCGGCGACGACAAAGAGCCGTATTATCTGCTCGACGTGAGCAATACCCTCGTGTATACGCGCGACCGATATTGCTGCCAACTCAACCGCGAACAGAGTCGGGGATTGAGTTATGTGCTGTTTGCGCTCGACGACGGCATCTTGACCTACGAAGACGATCGCGGCAAACTGTCCGAAGCCACGCTCGTACGCAGCCGCTGCGACCGCACCTACAACCGCGATACGCGCGAAGTCGTCCTGACGATCACGATGATCATCCGCAATGCGCAGAATTCCAATCTGGACCACGACGCGTTCGACGTCGCGCTGTCCGATACGGAACGCGCGCGCATCGAAACGAATGTACGAAACGATATCTTAAACTGCTACGAATATGCAAAATCCAACGGCGCGGACGTATTCTTCTTGGGCGAGACGGCGTACGGATCGTTGGGCAAATATTGGGAATACAAAGACGATCCCGACTATTTGCAGAAAATGCTTTTGCGCGTCGAGATCCGTCTAAGATCGGAATGATCAGGGCGTATCCGACGCAGACTGCACGCGCGCGATTTTGCCCTGTACCGTCGCGTACGTATCGCGACGCAGCACGCGTTCGGAAACGATTTGACCGTCGCGTCTGCGAATCTCTCGCGCAAGGGTACACAGTCCGTTTTTGGACGCGCGCAACGTGACGTAAGAACCGTATTCGTCCGTTTGAATCGCGCCGTACCCATCCAACGTCGGCACGTATATCGTCTCCGCGGCAGGCGGCGGGACGGTGCGCTCGATCTCGGAGACGATCTCGATCTCATAACCGCTCGGCGTGCCGTATAAATCGAATACGACGCGATCGCCGTCCAAATATCCGTTGATCAAAACGTCGGCGTTGCTGTCGTTGACGAGTACGAGATCGATCCATTCGGTCACGGTCGCGTCCTGCGACAAATCGCAGTACGAAGACGGCAACGAATGCGCGCGCACCGATTCGACGCCCAAGCCCGCGCGGATCCAAGCGTTGTACAGCGTACTGGATACCTGACACACGCCGCCCCCGACGCCGGGTACGTATTCTCCTCCGACGATGACTTTTGCTTCGCGATATCCGCGCTCGATCGTACGCAATCCGACGACCGCGTTAAACGACAAAACTCCGCCCGGCTGTACCGCCAACCAAGAAAAATTGGACGTCGCCAACGCGACGTTGTGCCTGCGATCCGCGCCGGACGTCGCGATCGATGTGCGGAAGGACGCGATGCGACGCATGCCGCGCGTTTCGTTCGCCGCGGCGCTTTGTCCGTTATCCGCCGTCAAAATCGCGACCGCTCCGTCCGATGCCTGCAAAACGCATGCCGCCCGCATCGCGCGCGTCGTATACAGCCCCCATCCGAACGTCGCCGCCGCGATGATCGCCAACAACGAGATTAAAATCCACTTCTTTGCAACTCTCACGCCGATAGTATGTACGCGATTGCGGTTTCTATCATCCGCCCGACGCGCATGCCGGCGCAATCAAATCGACAGACGTTTTTTCAAAGCTTTATCGGGCGACCAACGCACGCAACCCATCTCGATATTGCCGCGATTCTCTCCGTGGTAATCGCTGCCGCCCGTCATCCAAAGACGATTGTGTTGCGCGATCCGCGCAAGCCGATCCGCCGTCTTGGCGTCGTGCGACGGATAATAGACTTCCAAGCCTTCCAAGCCGTACGGACGCAGTCCGTCGATCAAATCCTGCAAACGGTTGCTCGTCAACAGTCGCATCGGATGCGCGATGACCGCTACGCCGCCCGCATCCCGTATCAGCTGCACGCCGTGCGACGGAATGATGCGTTTGGACGGACAATATACGCAGCCGTTCTGTCCGAGATAACGGTCGAACGCTTCCGGCACGTTCGCGCAATAGCCTGCGGATACGAGCATTTTGGCAATGTGCATGCGTCCGACGTTGGGCAATCCGTCCAACTGCGACGCATCCAGTTCGATCCGATATGCGCGCAATTTGGCAAGAATTTCCGCCGCGCGTTCGCGACGCATCTGCGCAAACGTCTCCAAGCGTTCGAGCAAATTTGCGTTTTGCGGATCGATGCCGTATCCGAGAATATGAATCTCCGTCGTGGAATACGTCGACAATTCGATCCCGTCCACGAGCGCAACGTTCGTCCCGCGGCACGCTTCCCGCGCGCGCGACAGACCGCCCACGCTGTCGTGGTCGGTCAAAGCAATCGCTTCCATCCCCGAACGCGCCGCGCGTTCGACGATCTGCTCGGGCGTATCGCTGCCGTCGCTCGCCGTACTGTGGATATGCAGATCAATCTTCACTTGCGTCTCCTTGTATCCAATCCGCGGCGACTTGCGTCGCATCGCCCAGTTCCGGATAATCGGTCACGTCCACTTTGGACAGTTTTTTGCAGATGATGTCGTTGCGTTTGTCGACCTGGTCCAGAGACGACACGACCTTTTCGGCATTGGAACGCACCTTGCCGATCAATTCGGTAAACGTCGAAAAGTCTTTGCGGAACGCCCCCATCAATCGGACGATCTCTCCGCTGCGCTTTTGAATTTTGAGCGTATTGAAACCCGTCTGCAAACTGTTGAGCAACGCCGCCAACGTCGTCGGTCCGCAAACCGTCACGCGCAGATCCGTCTGCAAATCGCTGACGAGCGCGCCGTTTTTGACGACTTCGGCATACAATCCTTCGACCGGAAGGTACAAGATCGCAAAATTGGTCGTCGCAGGCGGCTTGATGTATTTGTCGCGGATGCTTCTCGCCTGCGTCTTGACGCTGTCGATCAGATTGCGACGCGCGCGGGCGATGTCGTCCGAATTGCCGTGTTCGCTTGCGTCTACGAGACGTTCGTACGCGTCCATCGGGAACTTCGCGTCCATCGGCAAATATACCGTCTCTCCCGCCTGCCCGGGCATGACGATCGCAAAATCCACACGCTCCTGCGAGCGACGATTGATCTGGAATTGTTTGCGGTACTGTTCGGGCGAAAGGATTTGTTCGAGCAGACTCTCCAACGACACTTCGCCCCAGCCGCCGCGCGTCTTGACGTTCGTGAACACGCGATTGAGATTGCCCACTTGCGAAGACAGTTCTCGCATTTCGCCGAATCCCTTTTGCACCGCGTCCAGTCGTTCGCTGACCAGTTGGAACGCGTTTTTGACGCGGGTATCCAGCGTTTCGGACAATTTTTCGTCGACGGTCGCGCGCATCGTTTCCAGTTGTTCGCGGTTGTCGCGGCGCAGACGTTCGAGCGTGTCGCCGTTTTCCTTGCGCACTTCGGACAATTCGCGATTGAGCTGTACGCCGATCGCCTGTATCCCCGTCTGCATCTGCGCGCGGATCTCGCCGAGATTGCGCTCGATCTTGTCCAATACGCTGTCGATCTGTTTGGAAAACGTATTCATATACGGTTGCAACGTCGCGATCATCGCGTTGTTGGACGACGCGATCGCCTGTACGAGAATTTCGCGCGTCTGCTTGTCGGACGCTTCGGTGTATTCCTTGATCATCTGCACCGCTTCCTGCAAATTGTCGGTGATGCGATCCAATTGCTCGTTATCCGCGCCCGCGGGGCGTTTGCTGCTCGCAAGCGCCGCGATCCCGATCCCGACCGCCGCCAACGCGCCGATTGCCGCGATCGCCGCCAATACGATCTGTGCCGTGTCCATCTTATTCGTTCTCCTTTTGTAGTCGCTCGATTGCGCGCCGCGCCGCCTGCGTCAACGGCTCGCGTTCGTTGGGCAGATTCTGCATCACGCACATACGCCACAACGCGTCCAACGTTTCGCCGATTTGTTTGCCCCGCGCGCCGATCGTCGCAAGCGCGTCGCCGTCGATCGCGAGCTGTCGCGGATCGAGCGGAACGCCGTCCGCAACCATATCCGCATACGTTTTGAGCATACGCGCCGCAAAATCCGACTCGTCCGTCGCATATCCGGTCGCCCGCGCGTCCGCGCGCATCAATGCCGCAAGATCTTGCAGAATATCGCGGTTTTGCGCGCAAAACACGCGCAATTTGCTCTCTCGAATATCGCGCTTGATCGCCAGCATGTGCGCGGCGACCAATCGCGTCACGCGTTGGATCTCCCGTTTGGGATACCGATACCGCGTCAGGATCTCGCACGTCAACCGCGCGCCTTCTTCCGCATGCCGATAGCAGTTGCCGTCGCGCGCCATGCACGGCGGTTTGCCCACATCGTGCAGCAACGCCGCCAGTCGCGCCGACCGCGGCGCGTATGCGCATGCGCGTATGCTGTGTTCGAGCACGTCGTAACGGTGATATTGCGGATTCTGCGCCAATCCGTCTCCCGCGCTCAGTTCGGGCAACACGCGCGCCAGCATGCCGGTATCGCGCATCGTACGCAGCGCGTCCGCGACGAAATCGCCGTCCAACAGATATTCCAGTTCCGCCGCGATGCGCTCCGGCGAAATATCGTCGAGCCGATCGCACAGCCGACACGCCGCGTCGTACGTGCGCGGCGCGATCCGAAATCCCAATCTCGATTGAAATCTCGCCAAGCGCATCAACCGCAATCCGTCTTCGGACAATACCCGATCCGGATCGTCCGCACAATCGAGCACGCGCGCTTCGATGTCCGCGACGCCGCCCGTCGGATCGACGATCTCGTCGCGCCGAATATCGTAATAGATCGCGTTGCATCGAAAATCTCTGCGCCGCGCGTCCAACGTAAGATCGTCGGTAAACCGCACTTGCAACGGCGCATGCGCGCCGCTGTCCGTCGGATAACTGTCGATCCGAAACGCCGTATACTCGTAGCGTCGCTCTCCGACGACGATCACCGTACCCAGACGCGGACTGGCGGGTTTGATCCCGAACGGCGTATCCGCAAGACACGCCTGCAAACGCTCCGGCGGCAACGCGCTTGCCAGATCGATATCGGGATCGTCCGCGACCGCGCCCAGCAACGCCTGTCGCACCAATCCGCCGACGACATACAACGGCGCGTCCTGCGGAAAATACGACGCAAGCCGCCGCAGTTCGTCCGGAATGTATTGCGCGATCGATTGCGATTCGATCATACGCGTTGTCTCCTGTCGCAGTATGTCATATTTGCAAAATTCCTTCGATTATTCCGTTTCCAGCACCGCCAGATACGGAAGATTGCGGTAACGCTGCGCATAGTCGAGTCCGTAACCGACGACAAACGCGTCCGGAATCGTAAACCCGACATAATCTCCCTGAATCTCCGTCTCCCGTCTGGACGGCTTATCCAACAGCGTCGCAACCCGAACGGACGCCGGATTGCGCGCGCGCAAAACTCCGGTCAACGCCGCGATCGTACGCCCGCTGTCGATGATGTCTTCGACGATCAACACGTCTTTGCCGGCAACGTCGTGCGACAAATCCTGGCGGATGCGCACGTTGCCCGACGAAACGGTCGCGTTTTCGTAACTCGAAACCGACATCGTATCCAACTGCACCGGCAACTCGATCGCGCGAATCAAATCGGCGCAAAAGACGATCGACCCTTTGAGCACGCAGACGACGTACAAAGATTTACCGCAATAATCCCGCGTGATTTGCGCGCCCATCTGCGCGACGCGCGCCGCAATCGTCTCGCGGTCAAGATAAATTTCCCGTATCCGTTCCATAGACTTTTTCTCCCGTATCCGTTACGCATACCCATACGCATTCCGCTTGCGCGTCGGGGCGCTCTGTATATGCCGCCCGCGCGTCCAACACCGCGAGCACGCGCCCGTTCGCTACGACGACGGGTATGCGTTGGCGCAAGCGCAAAGGCAACTTGCGTTCGCTCAAAAAATCCGCGAGCGATTTGCTTCCGTCTCCGATCCGCAGTCGGTCGCCCCGCCGCGGCGTGCGCACCGTCGCGTCCGTCAACGCCTTGCGATCGAGTCGGGTAGCGTACGCGCAATCTTGCTCGCATGCGCCGATCGAGACCGTACGACCACCCAATCCGCACCGCAGTCCTTCCTGCGCCGCGTATTCGCGCAAATCGGGTTCGCTGCGCGGCGCAATCGCCACCGTATCGTACTGGCGATACGCGACCGCCGCGCCGCCCTGATCGACTTTGCTGCCCGCGCGCGCCGTCGCCAAAGCGACGATCGCGTCGATCTGCGCCGCATGCACATCCGTCTGCGCGCCCGTCAACCGCAACGCCCGCGCCACCGCATAACTCGCCCACGGACTGTTTTGCATCCACTGCGCATCGATGACGATCGCATCTTCTTCGCGGACGGGATCGCCCAGTTCGCGCTCGATCGCGTCGACCAGCCCGACGATCTTTTCGCCCAATTGCGCGATATGCTCGCCCGCCTTGGGATACAGCGTCTCCATACGCGGCAAAACCTCGTGCCGCAGATGATTGCGCGTATAATCGATCTGCGCATTGCTCGCGTCGTCGCGATATTCGATCTTGTTGCGCGCCGCGTATTCGTCGATCTGCGCGCGCGTCGCGCCGAGCATCGGGCGCATGATCGCGCCGTCGTCCGTACGCATGCCCTGCAAACCGTACAAGCCGCAACCGCGCATCATGTGCATCAAAATGCTCTCCGCGCGATCGTCCGCGTGATGCGCCGTCAATACGCGCTCCGCATCGCCGCTCGCAATCAAGTCGGCAAATATCGCGCGCCGCATCTGTCTCGCGCCCTGTTCGATCCCGACGCGCTCGCGCGCGCAATACGCGCGGACGTCGCAACGATGCACGCGACATTCCAGTCCGTACCGCTCGCACGCGCTGCGTACGAGTCGTTCGTCCGCATCGCTCTCCGCGCCGCGCAGCTCGTGATGCACGTGAACGACAAACGCGTCGCACGGCGAAAACCGCGCAAACGCGTCAAGCATGCACATACTGTCCCGCCCGCCGCTGACGGCAAGCGCGACGCGACGCATCTGCGAAAGACGGGCGCAAATCTCCGATCCGAACATAGTTATATTATATCGGAATTTACCCCGAAAAGCAATGCTTTTTACGTCCGCGCCGTGCGCGCGTTATACAAACGGGAATATCCGGAATGCGACCGCGCTCGCGTCGTCCTGCAAACCTTTGCGCTCTGCCTGACGCAGCAATTCGTCGGCAAGCGTCTGGGGATTGAGCGTACCGATCTGATCGACGATCAGTTTGACGCCGTCTTCGGTCAGCGCGTCGACGATGCCGTCCGATACGAGCACGACCATATCGCCCGGTTGCAACAGTTCTCTGCGCACCTGCGGACGCGCTTCTTCGACGATGCCGATCGGCAACGCCTGCGACGGAATGATCTGCACGTCCGTATCCCGACGGATAAAGCTCATGACTCCGCCCAGTTTGACAAAGTCCACCGTTGCATTGTCCAGATCCACGACGCACAAATCGAGCGCGCTGAACCGCTCCTGCCCCATATCGACGAGCAAACGGTTGACCAATGCGATCGAACGCGCGTTGTCCAAACCCGCCTTGTAAAAATTGCAAATCATATCGAGCGTCGCGCGACTGGACTGCTCCGCCTGCGCGCCCGATCCCATACCGTCGCAAATGCCGACCAAAGAGCGGTTTGCGCGCATGCGCGTGACCGACACGCTGTCGCCGCTCGCATCGCTGCCCGGCTTGGTAAATTGACTGCTCCCGAACGTCATATCGAATTTGGGCGCCGTCGCATAATGCACGCACACCCGATCCGCCGACAACGCGCGCGCCGCTTCGCATTCGATCAGGCGCACGCCGAGCACTTGTTGGGCGGTCTCGCGCACCGACGGTTTGGCGGCGTCCTGCGTGCGGACGACTAAGAATATCTCTTGCGCCTGTTGCTTGGCAATCACGGTAACTTCGCTGCACACGACGTTGTGATAACGCAGTTCCTCGCTCATCCGATCGGCAAGCGCGCGATCGACGCTGACCGCGCCTTCGACGTCGCATGCAAACTCCCCGAGCACGCTCCCCACGCCCGCCAGTTGCGCGGACATCATCGCCCGATCGCGATCGAACGCCTGCCCGCTTTCTCTGCGCGCATGATACGCTGCGACGAGCGAATTGCAGTTGGCGAGCAACGCCGGAATCCGAATACAACGCGCATGCAGAAAGTTGGGCACGTCGTCGAGCATCGCCCGTCCCGTGCGCAACGCGCTGTCCACGATGCTTTCCATCACGCTTGCCGTCTGCCCGCCGAGCGCCTGCATGCATTCGGCGCGTCGTTCGCAATTGACGCAAGTTTTGCTCGCCAACTCCTGCGCCAGCGGCGCAAGCGCGCGATCCGGTTCGGGGACGATCCCGCTGCAAGAGCCGTATGCATCCGCCATTTCGTAAAACACGCGCGACACGAGCAATAAGCGTTCGGATAAATCGCGTTTGGTATGCGACATCCAGTTGCGCGCGCCGATCGTACCGTCCGTAGGACGATAATCGGGCAATTTTTCGCGCGCGCGTTTGGGCAATACCGCATAGCACAGGATTCCGATCCCGAACGCCAACGGATGCTTCCAATCATACCCGCCGAAACACCCGAAATAAATGCCGACCAACACGTCCGCCAACAGGATCGCCGCCAATGTCAACCACATGCCGCCTTTGGGCAGACGGACAAACGGCGCGCCGATCAAACAAATCGCAACCGCGCCGCCGGCAACGGATAAATCTTTTGTCGCAATCGCGCCGCCGAGCGCTACGCCGAACGACAACAGAATCGCTCCCGCCGCGGGCATATGCAATACGCCGTAGACGATTGCCGCCGCCAATACGATCCAGTACGGACGAAATCCGCCCCACTGCACCCGATACAATCCCCAGCCCAATATCGCGAGCAATACGATGCCGCCGACTTTTTCGTCCGCGCTCAACCTGTGCCGCACGCCGCGCACGAGCACGCCGTAACAGACGATCGTCGCAAAGTATGCAAACGCGATCGACAGCACAGTCGTAACCGCCGACCAGACCGGATGCACGAGAATCGCCTGTACGACTGCGACGACGGCGATGACCGCGGCGTGATAGAGTTGTACTTCCCACGCTTTGAGCGGACGCGCGAGCTTGTCGTATACCAATCGCACCGTCGTCAGCACGAGTACCGGCAACGCCGCGTACACGATGCCGCCGATCGAACAATCCGCCAACAGACATCCCGCGATGTACATCGGCGCGAGCAACCAGACATATCCGCGGCTGTATACCAATCCGGCATACAGCCCCGCGGCAAAGCCGAACGGCATCTCCGGCAGTCTTGCGCGCGCGGCAAAATAAAACAACAGCATCGTTGCCAGATATTTCGGAATGGATTTGGGAGATGGGAACGTCGTATTCATGCTCCCAGTATAAAGCCCGCGGCGACGCATAACGTGTCCGATCGTGTCCGAACGCGTCGGATTTTGTCAATCGCGCGCGCCTTCCAACGTAAACGGCACTTGCGCGATTCGATACGGCGCATCGATATGCGGACGTTTGAAAAAGGGGCGCAACTTGCCGCACTCGACTTGCTCGACGACGCCGTCCGAGCGAATGCAGACGCTCGCGTCGTCGAAATCCGCAATCGTCTGACATCCGCAGCCGATCGCGGCGGCACGCGCGCAAGCCACGTCCGCGCCGTTGCAGTATGCGCGACTGAGCAGATACAACCGCGACACCTGTCCCGCAAACGGCTCCCACAACTGCGGATACCGAATATCCTGTCCGACCGATATGCCGACGATGCCGCGCGGCAAACGATATGCGCGCAATTCCCGCCCTGCGCGCACATCCGCCGTCGGGCGCACCGCGTCGCTCACGCCCAGCACGCTGCCGCGCGACAAAACCGCGACGCTCTCGTATACGCGTCCGTCCACACGCGCGCGCATCGGCAACAATACGTCGATCTCCATCTCCGCGGACAATCGCATCCAATCGCCCAACACGTGCGTCGTTCCGTCGTATTCCGCTCTCAAATCCACGTCTGCCGCGTCGTTCGCCGCGACGATTACGGTGTCTCCCCGCGCGGGAAGCGTGCTGTATTGGTGCAGAAATCCTTCGTATCCGACCCCGTGCAAGCTGTAAACCATAGTGTATACTATGCCGCTTCCGCGCCGCGGGTGCCGCCCGATGGCAACGCAAATCGGCGACGCATTGCGCCGCCGACCGTTAAAAGCATCCTGGACGTTATTTTATTCGCCGACCGCGATGACGGTATCGCCGCTCGCCTCGTAATAACCGCTCTTGCATACGCGCACGCGCACGCCGACGACTTGGGTGTCTTGCGGCAACTCTACCGCAAACTGCGTCGTCGAGCATACGTTGTTGACCGTAACGCGTTCGCCGTTCTGAATCAGATCGAGCACGACCTGATACGACTGCGCCGTATCGACCGCCGCCCAGTTGACCGTCAACATACCGCCGCGATACGTCGCGCTCGCGCCGTCCGCGGATACCTTGGCATGCGTGCCCGTCGTAACGTACGAGATCATTGCCTGTTTGGACGCGCGGATCTCGGCGATCTTGCTGTACGCGCTGACGCGAATGCCGTACGCGCCGACCGACGCGACCTGCGTGGTGATGTCGAATTCCACGCGTTCGGTATCGGTACGCTCGACCGTCAGCGTCGTGCCGCCGATCACAATCTCGTAATAGTCCGCAAACGAAACGCTGTCGAACGACAGAATCACGGATTCGTTATTTTCGCCCGCACGATCGACGCGCAGTTTGGACGGCGTATCCAACGTAATCGAATACGTGTAAACCGTCGCGATGCGTTCGCCGCTCAGATATACGATCGAACCGTCCGGATATTCTTCCAACTTGGCAAAATCGTACTGTCCCAGCGCACGCACGGAAATGCTGTGTCTGCCCGCGCCGCCTTGGCGCATCTTTTCGGTGATGTCCGTCTGCGGGAACTCGTCCGTATTGGGATTGATCTGTATGACCACCGTCTGATCGTCGATCGTAAACTCGTATTCGGACGCTTGATTGACCTTGCCGCTGACTGCGTAGATTCTGCCGTCGGGACGTTCTTCGACGACCAAATCGCCCGGCATCGGGAACGTTTCCAGCGCAAGAATTTTGCCGCAACGGAACGCCTGATAGTCGCCCGCATTGCTGCGATCGATCGCGAGCACGCCGATCTCTCGATACGAATTGCAATGATGCCCCTGCAACATCGCGACCTTAGCGCCGCCGACGATCTCGGTTTCGATACTGCCGGATACCTCCGCGCTGCTGTCCGCATCCAAATGCAACACGTGCAAGCGCGCTCCGGACGCAACCGCGACATGCGAACGCGTCAATTGCAGATCTCCGACGACATTCGCATTGACGTATGCGTCGCCGCAATTTTGAATTTCCAGTTTCGCGCCTTCCGCAACGCTGATGTTGCCGGAAAGTTTCACCGACTGTGCGCCCAGCACGATATCGGACGCGGCGCTTGCCGCTGCCAGCGATACCGATCCCGCCGTAACGCGAATGGTCTGCGCCTGTACGCTCGACAGGATCTTGACGTCCGCATTGGGCGCGGAAATCTGCAAATCCCGTACGACAAGTGCGCCGCCTTCCACATATGCGCCTTTTGCGGTATTGCCCAGCGCAATCGCATCTTTGCTTCCGTCCGTCGCATATTTGAGCGTGCCGTTGACGGTCAACGTATGCGTATTGAAATCGATGCTCAGATTGCCGTACTGCGACAGATCCAAATCGCCGTCGACGACGACGTCTTCCGCGAGCACGTAATGATTGCCCTTGTCCACATTGGCAAAGTCCTCCGCGCCGTGCACCATGATTTTGTCTTTGTAGTGGAAATAAATCGGCAATGTAATCCCGAGCACGATGCCGACGATCAACAACACCGCAACGGCTCCGATCGCAATCGCTTTCTTCGCTTTGGGCGTCAAAGGTTTGCGCGGCTTGTTTTGCTCTTTCGCAACATATGTCGGCAATGCTTCGCGATCGGGTTCTTCGACCTGCTCCCGCGTGCTCGACTCCGCATCCCGTTCCGCATCGGACGGCGCGGGATCTTCCGCAACTTCCGTTTGCGCGTCCTCTTGCGCGTCGTCGGTGATTTCGTCCGTTTGTTGATCCGTATCGAACGGCGCGGAACTTTCTGCGATTTCCTCGTCCGGCTCGTCTTGCATATCGTCTGCGATTTGTTCCGCATCAATCTGCTCGTCGTTTTCCGCAACTTCCGTCTGCGCGTCCTCTTGCGCTTCGTCTGCGATATCGTCCGTCGCGAACTCCGCGCTTTGCATTTTCACGTCGTCTTGCACATCGTCCGCGGTTTGATCCGCAACTTGCTTCGTATCGATCTGCGCGTCGTTTTCCGCGACTTCGGCATCTTCTTGGACGTCGTCTACGGTTTCGTTCGCCGCTTGCGCCGCGTCGGTCTCCGCAAATGCTTGCGCATCTTCCGACGCTGCGTCGTCGGGCGCAACGTTTACGGATTCGTCCGCAGTTTGTCGAATGTCGAGTTCGAACGCTTCGCGCTCGCTCGTAAAGTTGCTTTCCGTATATTCGGTATCCGAGTCTCTCATGTCAGTCCTCCCGAATGAATTTGTCTATCAATTGCATGCAATCCGCATAATATATGCCGCTTGCTCGGGCGTGCGCCTCGTCATAGCGCTCCGCGCCGCTCGCATTTTTGCCGTCCGACCGATACAGGATATACGGTACGGGATCGGACACATGCGTTTTGAGCGCGCACGGCGTGGGATGATCGGGCATCAGCAAAATCCGATACGGCTCTCCGATCTCGTCCAATCTGTCGCGCAGATATCCGACGACGCGGCTGTCGATGCGTTCGATCGAAAGCACCTTGTGCTCGACGTCGCCCTGATGCCCGCATTCGTCCGCCGCTTCCATATGCAGGTACACATAATCGCAATCCTGCTCCAACGCATCCGCCGCAAAGCGCGCTTTGGCGGCAAAATCCGTATGGTACGTGCCCGTCGCATTCGGCACTTCGATGACGCGCATGCGCGCGCCTTTTCCGATGCCTTTGAGCAAATCGACCGCACTGATGACCGCGCCGCGCAATCCGAATTTCGTCCGGAAATCTTCGAGCGCGGGACGCGTGCCTTCGCCCCACAGCCAAATGCTGTTGGCGGGACGTTTGCCCTGCGCGATCCGCGCCAGATTGACGGGATGTTCGCGCAACAACTCGTACGATCGGCGCATCAATGCGCAAATCCGATCGCCGTATCTGCCCTTGGGCAGGTAAGCGCCGATCACACGGTCGGAAATATCGTGCGGCGGCGTATATTCGGTGCCGGTCTGCGCGTGCGACAACACCGTGCAATGCCGATAGCTGACGCCGGTATAAAACCGCAGATCGGACTCGCCCAATTTCGTTTGCAGATATTCGATCAACACACGCGCTTCGTCCGTACCGATTTCGCCCGCGCTGTAATCGACCATCGTCTTGTCCGCATATTCCGCTTCGTCGGACAGCGTCACGAGATTGCAACGCACCGCGACGTCGTCCGCCGCCAGATCGATCCCGATCGACAGCGCTTCCAACGGCGAGCGTCCGGTATAAAATTTGTCCGGCGCATAGCCCATGACCGACAAATTGGCGACGTCGCTGCCCGGCTTCATACCGTCGGGCACGGTGCGCACGAGTCCCAGCTCTCCTTCGCGACACAGTCGGTCGATATTCGGTTTTTGCGCGACGGCAAGCGGCGTCTTGTCTCCCAACGCCGCAAGCGGATAATCCGCCATGCCGTCCCCGAGTATTACGAGATATTTCATACCGCTCTCCTTCGCGAACTTTCTCAACGCCCTTATTATAGGCTACTTCGCGCGCAAAGTCAATTACTCGCAAACAATCCGTCCCCCGCGACTTGCAGGACAAATGTCGCATCCGAGCGATCTTTGCCGACGGTCGCGCCGCCGTATACGCGAAATACGCGAATGCGATCGGACGTCTCCCGACATCCGCTCCGTCACGCAAGGACGACAGGCGCGCAAATGCTCCCGCCGCGGCGTCTCTACTTTTATCGCCGAGCGGACGACAAATTATGCGCCGACCGCGACACGGACGACAATCCGCCCATCCGTCATATCGACAACGCGCGACGCGTATGCAAAACGGCGCGCAACCGCATCGGTTCCGCGCCGCTCGCATCGGATCATGTCCCGAACTTATTTTTTGGTTTTCGGAGTCGCCGCGCTCGTTTTCTTCGGCGCTGCCACAGGCTTTGCCGCGCTCTTGGCGCTTGCCTTAGGCTCGGCGGCGGGCTTCTTTGCAGGCTCCGCTTTTTTCGGAGCGGGTTCCGCTTTGGCGGTCGCCTTCGATTCGGTTGCGGATTTCTTTGCAGGCTCCGCCTTTTTCGGCGCGGATTCCGCCTTGGCGGTCGCCTTCGGCTCGGAGACGGGTTTCTTTACCGCTTCTTCTTTCTTGGGCGCGGGTTCGGTCTTGGCAGTCGCTTTCGGCGCATCTGCGGACTTCTCCGCGACTTCGGATTTTTTAGCCGCAGGCTTCGCTTTCGCGCTCGCATCCGGCTCGACGTCCGCGGCGGTTTCGTCTTTCGCCTTTTTGCCTGCTTTCGATTTCTTCTCGCGTTTGGGACGATTGTCGAGTTTTTCGATCAGCCGATTGGAGAACATGGCTTTGCGGAATTTGGGTGCGAATATCAAAGATATCAACACCGCCAACACCGCGGCGAACAACAAAATGAATACGGTCAACGAAATCGCCAGTCCGCGTTCCAAATAGATATTGGACGCGCCGAGCAGTTCCGACGTGTAAGAGATGCCCAACACGTTCAACATGACTTTTCCCGAATCGGTCGTAATAATTTCCACAGTATGCTCCTTATCTTGTAGTTCTTCTACGTTGTAGACGAGTTTGCGCGCTTCCGTTGCGCCGTTGAGACTTACGGTTGCGACTTGTTTGCCGTCCAATTTGACCTTGAACGATCCGTAACCTTCGCCGCTCGCCGCGTACAGCGCAAAACTGTCTCCCTTGAACTTGACGACGACTTTCTGATTCTTGCGGCTGGTGACCAGATAGCCGCTGGGTTCGGACGAAATTTCACCGGAATTTTGCCAGTGCTTGGTCGCAAACAGCTTGGGACTGGTCGACGGTACGACGCGTTGGGTCTGCGACTGGATTCCGCCGTCGATCTCGGCAAGCACCGAGAACGTGCCGCCCGTCGTTCCCTTGACGACTATGCGTATATATCTACCCTGTACGGTCGTGAACTTCTCCGTAATCATGGTGCCTTTATACGAATCGCGATTGCCGCTTGCGATCGGCGCGCCCCAGTTGTCCAACGTCTCGGAGATATACATATCGTAATCCGTAATATACGAGTTGACGTTGTTGCGCGTCACGACGCTGATAAAGTTGAACGACTGCACGGCTCCGGTATCGACGACGAATTCATGCGGTTGCTCGGGCGTGATCTTGGGCAAATTGCCTCTCCACGCGGTATGCAGGATCGTACCGGTCGAACCGTCGACCAAATACGACCATTTATCCGTTTTCATTTCGCGCACTTCGACGACATTGCCGTCATCGTCTTTGATTTGCATCTGCTCGATCGCATATCTGCCCCCTTCGATATTTTCGGGTGCGCGAACGACCTGCCATACGCGCTTATCTGTACCGGTGATTGACAACTTGACGTTATCTTTCTTGGATACGATATACTTTGGCTCGTAGATATAGTTTTCGATCTCCGATTCCTGCGACACGTCGGGATGAAATACCTGATCGTTGGCAATGCTTACGTAAGTTTCTTCGCCGTCGTATTTGATCGCAATCTGCGCCGATCCCTGTCCGCCCGTATTCAGATTGAACAGCCGCACCGCATAAAATCTGCCTTCTTCCACCGTCACAGTCGCACTCTTGGAATCATTGAATCCGGTGTTGTACGAATTGAGTTCCAAAATCTGCGTCGCCGTCTCAAACGAATCGCCGAAATACACGCGCAACGCATCGTCGCTCGCCGCGGAAATACGCACGGAACCGCTCTTGGGCGCGCGCCAGTAGTATTCCGCAACGCGAACTTCCCAATCTTTGCCGGAATTGTAGGCCGCGATATTCGCGCCGAGCGCCGCGGTCACGACCGGTTCCAATTTGGCGATTTCGGATTCCGCGGACGCCCACATCTGTTCGCCGCGCACTTGCGCGACGCCTTTATAAGAAGTGATTTTCGCTCCGTTGTACGAAATACGCAACGACACGTTGAGTTTATGGATCACGCCGTCCGAAAGTTTGACCAAAAAATCAAAATCGTCGAACGTTCCCGTATATTCGGGATTGAACGTGTACTCGTATTTGCCTTCGCCCAACGGGCGGATCGAACCGTGTTTCGGTTTGCCGACCGATACGATTTCAAACGTCGTGGTCGAGATCGTCTTGCCTAAAAGATCCATGACGACGGGACTGCCGTACGCAACGCGATAATCTCCGCCCGTCTTGACGCCGTCGATGCCGCCCGCATAATAACAAGCGATCGGATGGTAGGTAGGCAAAGCGCTCATCTCGGCAAGCTGTTCCGCCGAGAACATGTTATCGGTGATATTCGCCTTGTAAACCGTATTGAAATAGGTACGGAAATCCATGCCGTAAATCAACGAACAGCGATATGCGAATTCGGAGCGCTGATTGCCGCCTTCTTCGGCGTAAGACGATTTATCCTTATACGAATACAGCAATTCGTAGAACTTTTCCGGTCCGAACGAATGCATGATGTTGGAATACATGCTGAGCATATCGAAATAATCGAACTGGCTGTAATCGGTATACGGGCGCTGCGTCAGATTGATCGAATGCAACAACGAAAAATACGGATGCGCGACAAAGCCGTGCTCGGCGGGGACTCCGTTTTCATTGCGTTGCGTGCCGATATCGCAGAACATCAGATATCCCAGCGTCGTCAACGCATTGTTGTGTACTTCGCCTTCTTTGCCGTCGCCGAATCCCCAGAACGTGCCGTTGGAACTGGCGTGATTGTGTCCGATCTCGTGCAACGTACCCCATGTGCCGCCGTTGAGCAGTCTGCGATAATTCGTCGCATCGGAGAACCACCCCGTCGGACATGCATATACGTAATTGCCGAGCGCAACCGCCGCGCCTGCCGGCACGTGCCAGTCAAACATCACGAGATTGTGTCGGTTGTATGTGCCGCCGGTAAACGATTCGTTGACCGCAAAGAACGAGTGCCACAGCATCGCGAGTTTATCCACTTCGTCGGTCTTGATGCCGCGCATGTAAGACTTCGTGCCCATTTCTCCGGTCGGTCCGACCAGCTGTCCGTTCTCGGTATCGATAACGCCGACGACGCCGGGCGCGTCTTTGAGATACTGTTCGAAATACTGGGGCGTCGTAACGCCGAGAATGTAGTGCGGCGTCTCGACCGCTCCGCGGAACGTCGTCTTGACCTGCGAATAACTGTTGCGCGGATTGATGTGCATGACTCCGCCGAAATGCGTGCCGATCGTGTATTCGCCGTTGTGGTCGAATACGAATTCCGCCGTGACCCAAGGCGCACGATTATTCTGACGTTCATACTGACTTTGCATGAAATCGTGTCTGGATGCGTTGTTGTATTCGAAGAAATTGCCTGCCGCCGCAACGATATCCGCTTTGTTAAAGAACGTATCGCTGCCGGGATTGGCGTATTTTACGTTCTGGAATCCGTCGGTGATCGCGGCGATCTCCGCTTCCGCATACCGGACATCGCCGCGCCATGCGAGCGAATTCTGCAATCCGACGAAGACGGAAATCTTTTCGCCCTTCTTCTCATTCAGACCTTCGACGCGCACGGTCACCGCTTCGCCCGCAGGCAAATACAAGCCCGTCGCATGATAGGATCTGTACAGCGGATCGATCGTAATCTCTTTCTCGACCGCGTTGTTCTCGCCGAGCACCGCGCCGTACTGCAAATCCGCCGCCGGATGCTTGGTCAGCCATTCCTGCGTCAAAGTACCGTTCTTGGAACGGTTTTGCGCTTCAACCGCAAGATACTGCCCTTGCGTCAGCAACATGTATTTATAATAGTAAAGGTATTTATACTGCGCGTCTTCTTTCTCTTCGGCAGTCGCCGTGCTCTCGTCGATGCCGAACATTTCGTACGCGTGTTTTGCAAAGACCGTCTTGCCGCCGGGACGACCGGGCGCGGGATAATGATCGGGATCGAAATGAATGGAAGCTACCTTTTCGGTTTCGCTTTCCGGCCAGATCGAATATTCGTGCCGCAAAGTCTGATTGGACGTATTGTAGACGATGGAAAAATCGTCGGTCAACATCTGCGGCGTAGGACGCGCGAGATTGCGCTGGGTCACGTTCATCGTATCCGCGCGCAACGTCACCTGCGTATCCGCAAGACTTTCGTAATCGTACTTCTGCAACGCGTACATTTCTTCGGTCGGCAAATCGATTGCCGGCGCGGTAAACCACTCGTCTGCCTTAGAGCGTAACGTGATCGGAAGCACGATCGCCAATACGACCGCGATCAACAATACCGTCGCAATGCCCGCTATGATCCGTTGTTTGCGCTTTTGCGCCGAAATGTCGGCGGTTGCCGCCGTCTCCGATTTCCCTTTCAAAAGATCACCTCTCGACCGATATTTCGGTTTTTGTTTTCGTTGCCACTATGATAGCGAAAATCCGATGCTTTGTCAAATTTTTATGCAACAAATTCCGTTTGATACGCGGGCGTATCAAGAAGGCGCGTTTTGCCGTCGAAAACCGTATTTATTGCGCGTCGATCGTCGAAACGCCAAGCGTAATCTCTTCCAATACGTCCAGCAACACGCGCACCGTATCCAACGCGGTTAGGATCGTCACGTTGTTTTCGACGGCGCACTGGCGAATCGCGTGTCCGTCCGTATTGCGATGATCCGAGCGCACGTCGCGCGTATTGATCACGTACGACACGTAGCCTTGTCGAATCGAATCGGGAATATCGCTCGACCCTTCGCTGATCTTGCGTTTGACGCGCGTACGAATCCCGTGCCGTTTGAGGAATTCGGCGGTGCCGGCGGTCGCTTCGATATTGAATCCGAGATTGTAGAACCGTCGGATCAACGGCAACGCCTCTTCCTTGTCTTCGTCGGCGAGCGTCGCCAACACCGTACCGTAATTGTGCAGATGCACGCCCGACGCCTGCAATGCCTTATACAGCGCGCGCGTCAGCGTACCGTCGTATCCGATCGCCTCGCCGGTCGATTTCATCTCGGGCGACAGGTATGCGTCCAAGCCTTTGAGCTTGGAGAACGAAAACGCCGGCGCTTTGACATAACAGCGCTTTTTTTCGCTCGGATATACGACGTCGATCCCCTGCGCGGCTAGCGATTGGCCGAGAATCGCGCGCGTCGCAATATCCGCCAACGGATATCCCGTCGCTTTGGACAAAAACGGCACGGTGCGCGAAGAACGCGGATTGACTTCGATGATAAAGACCCGATCGTCGCGATCGACGATAAATTGGATGTTGAACAGTCCGACGATGCCGATCCCCAATCCCAGCCGTCGGGTATAGTCGAGAATCGTACGCTTGACCGCATCCGAAATGCTGAACGACGGATACACGCTGATCGAATCGCCCGAATGCACGCCCGTACGCTCGACCAACTCCATGATGCCGGGCACAAATACCGTCTCTCCGTCGCAAATCGCGTCCACTTCCACCTCTTTGCCCTGAATGTATTTGTCTACGAGCACGGGTTTGTCTTCGTCCACTTCGACGGCGGTGCGCAAATAATGCCGCAACTGCTCTTCGCCCGCGACAATCTGCATCGCGCGTCCGCCCAATACGAAACTCGGACGCACCAGCACCGGATACCCGATTTCGCGCGCCGCGGCGACGCCGTCTTCGATGCGCGTGACCGCTTTGCCTTTGGGCTGCGGAATCGCAAGTTCTTCCAACAGTTTTTCGAACGCTTCGCGGTTTTCCGCACGCTCGATCGCATCGCAGTCCGTGCCGATGATCCGTACGCCGCGATCGCGCAACGGTTGCGCCAGATTGATCGCGGTCTGTCCGCCGAGCGACGCGATGACGCCGATCGGACGTTCGAGCGCGATGACGTTCATGACGTCTTCCGCGCACAGCGGTTCGAAATACAGCTTATCCGACGTCGTATAATCGGTGGACACCGTCTCGGGGTTGTTGTTGATCACGATCGCTTCGTATCCCGCCTCCTTGATCGTCTGTACCGCATGCACGGTCGAATAATCGAATTCCACGCCCTGTCCGATTCGGATCGGTCCCGATCCGAGCACGACGACTTTGGGACGGTCGGAGACGACGGATTCGTTCTCGTCTTCGTAGGTCGAATAAAAATACGGCACGTAACTGTCAAACTCGCTCGCGCACGTATCGATCATCTTATACGTCGGCACGATGCCAGCGCGCACGCGCGTCTCATAGACCGAAATTTCGTCCGTCTTCCACCGCCGCGCGATTTCGCGGTCGGAAAACCCGAGCCGCTTGGCGCGACGCAACGCGTCCGTATCGCCGACGCGCGCTTCCAACATCCGCTCCGCATCGACGATATTGCGCAATTTGCGGATAAACAACACGTCGATCCGCGTTTCGCGTGCGATTCGTTCGGCTGCGATTCCGCGCCGCAACAAACACGCGATCGCGTATATACGGTCGTCCGTCCCGATCTTGATATAGGACAACAACGCTTCGTCGTCGTACGCATCGAATTTGGGCATATACAAATGCCATACGCCGATCTCCAACGATCGGATCGCTTTAAGCAAGCTCTCTTCGATCGTCCTGCCCACGCTCATGACTTCGCCGGTTGCTTTCATCTGCGTGCCGAGACGATTGTTCGCATCCGCGAATTTGTCGAACGGGAATCGCGGCATCTTCGTCACGACGTAGTCGAGAGACGGCTCGAACGACGCGGGCGTATTGGCGAGCGCGATCTCTTCCAGCCGCATGCCGACGCCGATCTTGGCGGACACGCGCGCGATCGGATATCCGCTCGCTTTGGACGCAAGCGCGGACGAACGCGACACGCGCGGATTGACTTCGATCAAATAATAACAGAACGACTGGGGATCGAGCGCAAACTGCACGTTGCAACCCCCTTCGATTTCGAGCGCGCGGATGATTTTGAGCGCGCTGTCGCGCAACATATGATATTCTTTGTTGGTCAGCGTCTGCGACGGACATACGACGATCGAGTCTCCCGTATGAATGCCGACGGGATCGAGGTTTTCCATATTGCAGATCGTGATCGCAGTATCGTTGGCATCGCGCATGACTTCGTATTCGATCTCTTTGTATCCCTTGATGCTCTTTTCGACCAGTACCTGATGCGTCGGCGACAAAGCGAGCGCATTGCGCGCGAGAACAAGCAATTCCGTTTCGTCGTCGGCAAATCCGCCGCCCGTGCCGCCGAGCGTAAACGCCGGACGCAACACGATCGGATATCCGATCTCCCGCGCGGCTTGCAACGCCTGTTCGACCGTATTGGCGATCTCGGACGGCAATACCGGCTCGCCCAGACTTTGACAAAGCTCCTTAAACAGTTCGCGATCTTCCGCGCGCTCGATGCTTCGACTGCTCGTACCGAGCAATTCGACATGGCATTCGCGCAAGACGCCTTTCTTTTCCAACTGCATCGCGAGATTGAGTCCCGTCTGTCCGCCGATGCCGGGCAAGATCGCGTCCGGACGTTCGAACCGAATGATCTTGGCGATATATTCGAGCGTCAACGGCTCCATATACACCTTGTCCGCGATCGACGTATCCGTCATGATCGTCGCCGGATTGGAATTGCACAAGACGACTTCGTATCCTTCTTCTTTGAGCGCGAGACACGCCTGCGTCCCCGCATAATCGAATTCCGCCGCCTGTCCGATGACGATCGGTCCCGATCCGATGACCAATATTTTGCGAATATCCGTTCTTTTAGGCATTTTTCGTACGCTCCTTCATGCTGTCGACGAAACGGTCGAACAGATATGCGCTGTCCTGCGGTCCGGGCGCGCTCTCGGGGTGATATTGTACGCTGAACACGCGATCCGTCTCGCACTGTACGCCTTCGACGGTGCCGTCGAGCAAGTTGACGTGCGTGACGCGCAATCCCGTCCCCGCCAACGAATTCTCGTCCACCGCGTAGGAATGGTTCTGCGACGTGATCTCGACCTTGTCGACAAGCAGATTGCGCACGGGATGGTTGCCGCCGCGATGTCCGAATTTGAGTTTGTACGTCTTCGCGCCGTACGCGAGCGAAATGATCTGATGCCCCAGACAAATTCCGAAGATCGGATATTTGCCGCGCAACGCGCGCACCAATTCGATCACCGGTGTCGCGTCGGTCGGATCCCCGGGCCCGTTGGACAAAAACACGCCGTCCGGCGCAAGCGCCTCGACTTGTTCCGCCCCCGTGTTCCACGGTACGACGGTCACGTCGCAACCGCGCGCGTTGAGCGAACGCACGATGTTCTGTTTCATGCCGCAGTCCACCGCGACGACATGATACCGCGACTGTTGTGCGGGCGCAAAATACGGACGTTCGCAACTCACGCGCGCGACCGCGTCATGCGGCAGTTGCGTCTCTTCCAAGATCCGCAGTCCTTCCGCAAGCGGCGTTTGCGCGTCCGTAATCAATACTTTGCGACTGCCCGAATTGCGAATGGAGCGCGTCAGCTTGCGCGTGTCGATCCCGCAGATGCCCGGGATGCGGTACGCCTGCATGATTTGCGCCAACGTGTGCGTCGCGCGGAAGTTGGACGGTTCGTCGTTGTACTCGCGCACGACGAGCGCGCCGAGCGTGGGCACGCGCGTCTCGTAATCGTCGTCCGCCATGCCGTAATTGCCGATCAGCGGATACGTCATGACGACCGCCTGATCGGTGTAAGAAGGATCGGATAAGATCTCCTGATAGCCGACGACGGATGTATTGAATACGAGTTCGCACACCCGTTGCGACAGATCTCCGAACGCATAGCCGTAATATTCGCCGCCGTCCTGCAAAATCAATTTTCTGTCAAACTGTTCTTTCATATCGATACCGTATGTCGATTGTTCATCGGATTTGTTTGCCGCGAGCGATTTTGCGCGCCCGCGCAAACGACGCATGCGCGCCGATCGGTCATTCCCACTCGACGGTCGCGGGCGGTTTGGACGTCACGTCGTAGACGACGCGGTTGATCTGCGCGACTTCGTTGGTAATCCTGCTGCTCGCTCTTGCCAGCACGTCGTACGGCAAGCGCGTCCAGTCCGCGGTCATAAAGTCGTCCGTCGTCACCGCGCGCAACGCGACCGTATATCCGTACGTCCGCGCGTCGCCCATCACGCCGACGCTGCGCAGATCGGTCAACACGGCAAAATATTGATCGGTCATCGTATCCGCGCCCGCCGCGGCGACTTCTTCGCGAAAAATCGCATCCGCTTCGCGCAGCGCCGCGAGTTTGTCTTCGGTAATCTCGCCGATCACGCGCACCGCCAACCCCGGTCCCGGGAACGGCTGTCTCCATACCAGATCGCGCGGGATGCCCAACCGTATTCCGGCTTCGCGCACTTCGTCCTTAAACAAATCGCGCAGCGGTTCGACGATTTCGTCGAACTCGATCGCATCCGGCAACCCGCCTACATTGTGATGACTTTTGATGACGGACGCGTCGCCCGCGCCGCTCTCGATGACGTCGGGATAGATCGTCCCTTGCACGAGCACGTCCACCTTGCCGATTCGTTGGGACTGCTCTTCGAACACGCGGATAAATTCTTCGCCGATGATCTTGCGCTTGCGTTCCGGCTCGACGACGCCCGCGAGTTTGGACAAAAAGCGTTCGCGCGCGTCGACGCGGATCAAATTCATTTCAAATCGCTCGCGGAACGTGCGTTCGACGAAGTCGCCTTCCCCCTTGCGCAACAGACCGTGATCGACGAATACGCAAGTCAGATTGCTGCCGATCGCCCGATGCAGCAATACCGCCGCGACCGAAGAATCCACGCCGCCGCTCAACGCGCAAAGCACGCGTTTGCCCGCCAGCTCGACGCGATAGCGCTCGACCGCATGCTGCACGAAGTCGTCCATCTGCCAATCGCCTTTGCATCCGCATATCGCAAACAGGAAATTGTTCAACATCTGTTTGCCGTATTCGGTATGCAGTACTTCGGGATGGAACTGCACGCCGTAAATCTTGCGCCGTTCGTCGCACATCGCCGCGCAAGGACACTTGTCCGTACGCGCGATCACGCGGAACGATTGCGGCGGTTGTGCGATGTAATCGGAATGGCTCATCCAGCATACGCTCTCCGTCGGCACGCCGCCAAACAACGCGTCGTCTTCGACGCGCAACGCGACTTTGCCGTATTCGCCGCTGCTACGAGCGGCGCGGATCTCGCCGCCCGCCATATGCGCGATCAGTTGATCGCCGTAGCATATCCCCAAAATCGGAATTCCGGCGTCCAGAATCGCCGGATCGTAATGCGGCGATTGCGGATCGTAAACGCTGTTGGGACCGCCGGTAAAAATCACGCCTTTGTAGCCTTGTTCGACGATTTCCCGCGTCGAAATCGCACGGAACGGTTTGATCTCGGCATACACGCGATGCTCCCGCACGCGGCGCGCAATCAATTGATTGTATTGTCCGCCGAAATCCAGTACCAATATTTTTTCTTGCATACGCTTGCTCCGTCCGCGCGTCAACGCACGATGATGCTGTCGCGTTCCGGTCCGACCGACACATAGCCGATGCGGCAACCCAGATTGCGCTCCAAATATTCGACGTACGCGCGCGCCTGCGGCGGAAGATCTTCCCATCTGCGCACGGACGAAATATCGCATTTCCAGCCTTGCAGGCTTTCGAACACCGGCTTGGCGCTCGCCAACGCCGCCGGGAACGGGAACTTGTCCGTCCGCACGCCGTCGATTTCGTAATGCGTACAGACGGGAATCTCGTCCATGTCGTCGAGCACGTCGAGTTTGGTCAACGCGAGATTGGTCGCCGCCTGCATGCGCACGCCGTAGCGGGTCGCAACCAAATCGATCGGTCCCACGCGCCGCGGGCGTCCCGTCTTGGCGCCGTACTCCGCGCCCGCTTTGCGCAACGCTTCGGCGCGCTCGCCGAACCATTCGCAGACAAACGGACCTTCGCCCACGCACGTCGAATACGCCTTGACGACGCCGACGACCTCGTCGATCTTCGCGCCGGGCAATCCCGATCCGACCGGCGCGTACGCCGCGGTCGTATTGGACGACGTCGTAAACGGATGGATGCCGTAATCCAAATCGCGCAACGCGCCCAGTTGCGCTTCGAACAAGATGCGTTTGCCTTGCGCGGCGGCATCGTCCAGCCACGCGCCCGTATCGCAGACGTACGGCTTGATCTTCTCGCCGTAATCGGCGATCCAATCCGTCAATTGATCCATCGTATACGGTTGCGCGCCGTATACGCGCTCCAAAGTCAGATTCTTCCACTCCAACAGGTCGCGCAGATGCGCGCGCAGATGGTCGGGATAGAACAACTCGCCCGCCAAGATCGTTTTCTTCTGATATTTGTCGGAATAAAACGGCGCGATGCCCTGTTTTGTCGAACCGTACTTCTTATCTTGCAAGCGCGCTTCTTCGAGCGCGTCGAGATCGCGATGCCACGGCAACAGCAACGACGCGCGATCGCTGATTTTGAGATTGTTCGGCGTGAGCGCGACGCCCTGCTCGGTCACGGATTGCATTTCCTGCCAAAGGTTTTCGCAATCCAACGCGACGCCGTTGCCCAAAATATTGACGACGCCGTCGCGGAAAATCCCGGACGGCAATAAATGTAAAGCAAATTTTCCGTATTCGTTGATGACCGTGTGTCCGGCGTTGCCGCCGCCCTGATAGCGTACGACGACGTCGTAATCGCGGGTCAGCAAGTCGACCATACGGCCTTTGCCTTCGTCACCCCAGTTGATGCCGACGATTGCACAATTTGACATGGAATATCCTCCGTAAAGATAGATTCGGCTCGTGCGCCGCATTTGACTCGTATGCTCCGCCGAACGCGACCGACGCATGCGCCGCGATCGAAATTCGGGATCATGCGCGCGCTTTTTCGGCGCTGCCGCAAACGCCGTTTTGCATCCGAAAACCGCGATGAATCCGCGCGTTGCCGATCGTTGCGACGTCTATTCTATTTTTTCGCTTTTTGCGCGATTTGTCAAGTTTACGCAACCAATTTTCGGAGCGGATCGCAATATTTTTGCCGCGCGATTTTCATCGCGCCGCTCCGCTTGTCCCCGCGCAAAACCGCGCCGAAACGCAACCGCCGCCGCTCGATGCAAAACACGCGAAAAATCCCCGATTTTCAAGCAAAAATTCAACAAAATCCGTTACGCCCGATCGTCGTATCCCGCTTGCGCGAAACGCGCGCGGGCGCGAGCGGATTTATACCAACCGCCGCCATAATAAAAGATCGCGCTCAACACGGTCGCCACCGACCAACCGATCGGCCAGGACCACCATATGCCGTCCACGCCGAGCACGCGGTTGAGTACAAAACAAAGCGCCACGCGCACCGCCAGATCGGCAAACGTCGCGATCATAAACGCGGTCATGCTTTCCGCGCCGCGCAACACCGCGTCGTACATGAGTTTGCAACCGATGACGAGATAGAACGGACTGACGATCAACAAAAACCGACTGCCCGTCGCAATCGCCGCGTCGCTGACCTGATCCATAAACAAGCCCAACGCGCCTTTGCGGCAAAACGCGTAGATCAACGACATCGGCACGCAGATCATCGCCGCCATGCCCAAACCGACGTTCAGTCCGCGCTTGACGCGCGTCAATTGATGCGCTCCCATGTTTTGCGCGGCAAATCCGGACACCGCGCCCGCCATCGCGGTCACGGTCGTCAGCACAAACGTATTGAGTTTCACCGCCGCGGTATATCCGGCGACGACGGACGACCCGTAGCCGTTGACCAAGCCCTGAATGACGAGATTACCGACCGAAATAAAACTCTGTTGCAGCACGCTGGGAATCGCTACCGTGCACATCTGCCCCAAAAGCCGCAACGAAAACGCTTTGGCGCGTTCGGATCCGTCGCGCAGCTTGCGCATGCGGATCAACAGCGCGACCGCGCACAGCGCCGCCGCGACCGACTGCGTCAAAAAAGTCGCCCACGCCAGTCCCGCGACGCCCATGCGGAACACGAGCACAAACAGCAGATCCAATCCGATATTGCCCAAACTGGAAGCGATCAAAAAGTAAAACGGCGTGCGCGAATCCCCGAGCGCGGAAAAAATCCCGTTGCAGACGTTGTACAGCAGGACGAACAAAAATCCGCCGATGTAGATATACAGATAGCGCATCGCATCCGCGAAAATATCCCCGGGAGTCTGCACGAGCCGCATCAACGACGTCGCGCTCGCAAGTCCTATGCCGGTCAGTACGACGCCGAGCACGCCGACCGCGATCAGGATCGTCGATACGCTCTCGCGGACTTCCCGATACCGCCGCGCGCCGAACAACCGCGACACGATGACGCTGCAACCGAGATTGCATCCCAGCGCCACCGCCATAAACAGCATCGTGATCGGAAAGGACGCGCCGACCGCCGCAAGCGCGTTTTCGTCGATGCACTTGCCCGCGATGACGGTGTCCGCCATGTTGTAGAGTTGCTGAAACACGACGCTGCCCAGCATCGGCAGCGCATACCGCCACATGACGCCCGATACTTTGCCTTGGGTCAAATCCCGGATCATAACGCCTCCACGCCCCTTTCGCTCCCGTTATACCACCGGCACGCGCGAATGTCAAACGCATCCCGACGAATTTTGTCTGCGATTGCAAAACCTGTCCCGCAATCGATTGCAAGATCGCCGCGCGACGTGCTATACTGTCGATAACCGAAATACGGTCGAAGGTTGTTGCGGCATCGCATGCGAGCCGTACATTAAAAAGGGAACGGAGTGAAAATCTCCGACAGCCCCCGCTACTGTAACAACTACAAACGCGCATATCCACCGCTGCGGCGGGAAGGGCGCGTAAGGCAAGAAGTTGTAAGTCAGGAGACCTGCCCGCGACCGACGCGAAACCAATCTCGGAGGGAGACGGCGTGGATCAAGTCTTTTGCGCGCTCGTTCCGACGGGCGCGTTTTCGTTGATCCGACAAACCAAATGCAAAGGAGACTGCACATGAAACAACAACTGACGAAACTGCTGACCGTACTGCTCTTGCTGACGCTCTGCATCGCGGCGTTTGCCGCGTGCGGCGGCGACGAAGCGGATCCGATCGGCACGATGCAACTCGTCCTGCTGGACGGCGACGATGCGACGGTATACGAAATCCCGTTGTCCGAACTGCCCGCAAACACCGACGCTACGGGATTGGTGCGCGTATTGGATTATCTGCAAGCGCAGGACAAACTCACGTATACGATCGCCAACGGCATGTTTTCGCAAGTCGGTCCGATCCGCGAGGATGCGGGCGCGGGGATCTATGTCTATCTGTACACTTCGGTCGCCAAGGATCTCGACGTATCGATCTACGCGACCACGATCGAATACGACGGCAAAACCTATACCAATTCCGGCGTGGGCGCGGAACAGATGACGCTCGAAGACGGCTGCGTCATCATCGTGACGACGATCGTATTCGGCGCGTAACATGCGAAAGCGCGCGTTGCAACTGGCTTTGACCGCTCTGCTGTCCGCGCTTTTGACGGGCGGCAAAGCGGCGCTTGCCGCGATCCCCAACGTCGAGATCGTCACGTTGCTGTGCGCGTTGTACGGCACGACGTTCGGCGCAATCGGCATCGCCGCGACCTACCTGTTCGTGACGACCGAAACGCTGATCTGGGGCTTCGGCGGATGGATCGTCACGTATGCGCTGTACTGGCCGTGCGTGACGTTCGTATTCGCGCTGCTGGGCAAGTACGACGTACGCAACCGTTGGATCTGCACGCTCGTCGCGTGCGTCATGACGGTATGGTTCGGCGTATTGTCGTCGCTCGTGGACACGGGACTGTTTACCGGATTTCTGCACGACTTCTGGCGACGTTTTGCGATTATCTACGTACGGGGCGGCGCGTTCTATGTCGCCCAGATCGTCTGCAACGCGTTGCTCTTCCCGATCGCGTTCGTGCCGCTGCATCGCGCGCTCGTCCGCATATTGCCCGAGCGCATGCGTCGGTTCTGTCTGTTGACTCCGTACCGACGCAAACCGCTGCCCAAACAATCTTGACTTCCAACATATCAAAAACGGCGACGCAATGCGTCGCCGTTTTGTTGTTTGTAATTTGCAATCCGATTATTTGCTCAATTTGCTCGCCGCGGCTTCGTCCACGATGACGACGACGTCGGGATGCTTTTGCAAAATGCTCGCGGGACATTCGGTCGTAATCTCGCCTTCGATCATCGCGCGCACGGCGTCCGCTTTGTTTTCGCCGTTGGCGACAAGCAGGATCTTCTTGGCGTTCATGACGTTGGCAATGCCCATCGTGATCGCGTGCGTCGGCACTTCGTCCAAACTCTGGAAAAAGCGCGCGTTGTCCAGACGGGTCTTGTCTTTGAGCTTGACGATATTGGTCGTCGAATCGAACGACGTGCCCGGCTCGTTAAATCCGATATGCCCGTTCGCGCCGATCCCCAGCACCTGCACGTCCTGCCGCAACTGCGCCAACAACGCCGTATAACGCGCGCATTCCGCGGCCGTATCCTGCGCCATGCCGTTGGGCAAATGTACGTTTTCTTCCTTGACGTCGATGTGATTGAACAGATTGTCGTGCATAAAATACACATAGCTCTGATCGTCCTGCGCGCCCAGACCGATGTACTCGTCCAGATTGACGGTCGTGACCTGCGCGTACGACGTGCCGTTGCGGCGATGATCGGCGATCATATTCTGATACAGCCCGATCGGCGAAGATCCGGTCGCCAGTCCCAGCACCGCGCGGGGATTGTCGGTAACGATGCGTCGAACGACGGCAAAAGCCGCGTCGCTGATTTCCTGATAATTCTGTTTGACAATAAGTTGAATCGCCATGTTGTATGCTCCTATATCTTATACGGTTCGTTATATGCCGAAAGCGGCGCGATTATGCGTCAGCGCTCGATCAGCGACTTGCCCGACATTTCCTGCGGGACGGGAATGCCCATCATTTCCAACATCGTGGGCGCGATATCGCACAGTTTGCCGCCGTCGGCAAGACCTTTGACGCTCGCGTTGCCGATCGCGATCAACGGGACCGGATTGGTCGTATGCGCGGTAAACGGCGTGCCGTCCGCCTCGAACATGTGATCGCAGTTGCCGTGATCCGCGGTCACCAATGCTTGTCCGCCGACCGAAAGGATCGCGTCCACGACCTTTTGCACGCATTCGTCCGTGACCGATACGGCGCGTTTCGCCGCGTCGAGCACGCCGGTGTGTCCGACCATGTCGCAGTTGGCGAAATTGAGAATCATGACCTGATATTCGCCGCTGCGAATGACTTCGCAAGCCTTATCGCATACGCCGTACGCGCTCATTTCGGGTTGCATGTCAAACGTCGCGATCTTGGGCGAATCGATCAAAATGCGATCTTCGCCGGGATTGGCGGCTTCCACGCCGCCGTTGAAGAAGAACGTCACGTGCGCGTATTTCTGCGTCTCTGCGATCCGGAACTGCTTGATGCCCAATCCGCTCAGATATTCGCCGAGCGTATTGCGATAGCTCTCCGGACGGTACGCAACCTGCAAACGGTCGCCGAACGTCACGTCATACTGCGTAAACGATACAAACCGCGGATGCAAAAATCCTTTGCCCCGCTCGAATCCCGCAAAATCCGCGTCGATCATCGAACGCGTGATCTGACGCGCGCGGTCGGGACGGAAGTTGAAGAAAATCACGCTGTCGCCGTCGTTGACGGTCGCAACGGGCGCGCCTTTGTCCAACAATACGGTCGGCAGAACGAATTCGTCCGTCACGCCCGCATCGTAGCTGTGCTGCATCGCCTGAATCGGATCGGTCTCGTACAGTCCGCGTCCTTCGGTCAGCGCGGCGTACGCCTTGCTCACGCGATCCCAGATATTGTCGCGATCCATCGCATAGAACCGTCCGCAAATCGTCGCGATCCGCCCGAAACGCAACCGCTCCATCTCCGCGCTCAGCGCGGCGATATACTCTTTGCCGCTGGTCGGCGGCACGTCGCGTCCGTCCATAAAACAATGGACGTATACCTGATCCAATCCGCGGCGTTTCGCCATCTCGATCAGCGCGTACAAATGCGTAATATGGCTGTGCACGCCGCCGTCGGAGACCAGCCCCATGACGTGCAGTTGTTTGCCGTTGTCGCGCGCATGATCCATCGCGTCGACCAACGCGGGATTTTCAAAGAAATCTCCGTCCTGAATGGATTTGGTAATGCGCGTCAATTCTTGATAAATGATGCGTCCCGCGCCGATGTTGAGATGACCGACTTCGCTGTTGCCCATCTGTCCGTCGGGCAGACCGACCGCCATGCCGCCCGCCTGCAACTGCGTATTGGGATACTCGCGCAACATGCGCTGTACGTTGGGAGAAGTCTGCTCGTCGATCGCGTTGTCCGCGCCTTTCGGCGCGATTCCGTAACCGTCCATGATAATCAAACCGGTAAATTGCATATAGCCTCCTGCTGTGTGCCGAACACAATCCGCACAACATCGGACATTTGCCCGAATGCGCCCTTATTGTAGCACACCGCCGATGCAAAGTCAAACATGCGTACGCAAATTGCGCCCGCACGCATACGCAAAACCGTATCCGATCGGGACGGCAAAACAAAACGGCGCCCGAAAGCGCCGTCCGTATTTTGCAACGCACCGCCGCGTCACGCCGCTTGCGCGAGCACCCAATCCAAATACGCCGTCCGCGTCTGCGCGTCCCGCGCAAGGATCGAACAATCGTACAGATTGCCCCCGCGCAAGAAAACCGCATGCCAACCGTCGTCGCTTCGATCCAACCAATAGCCCGTCGCGCCGTCCCCGAATCGCTCCATCTGCGCGGTTGCGTCCGCCGCATATTGTTCGAACGTCCGCGCGTCGCTGCGATAGCGATCGCCGAGCGTACAACGGATCGAGATCGAGCCGTCGGCAAGCGTATTGTCTACGCTGTAACCGAAACATTTGGGCGCGCTCTTATCGTCGCTGCGCGTGTCTTTCTTTTTCAAATCGTCGTAATCATTGAAATTCGCGTTTGCCTGCCATTGCGCCTGCGGATACGCGAACGCCGCAACTTCGCTTCCCAGATACGACTGCAATGCTTGCGGCGTATCGAACGTCCGCACATAATGGACCGCGGGATCGTTCGCCAACGAGCCGATAATAATTCCTAAAAGCGCGCAGACCGTCGCCGCCGCGATCGCAAGCGAAATCGCGACGAATTTCAGCGCCTGGCGATGCGCGTTGCCGCGCGTTTGCGGTTGTTCCTTGCAAATGTCCATCCGAAATCCCCCCGTACTGCCGATCCTTCGATCGGAATCCGCATCGCAGATGCGTTCGATGCAAACTTTGCAACAATCGGTTTTCCGATAAACGGAACGACCTTTCCCTATACAAAGTATACCCCCGTCCGCACGCCGTGTCAATACTCAAAGTTTTGACAACGAAAAACGACCGCGCCCGAAAGCGCGGTCGCAACGTTCGACGAAATGCGATCAGCCGTTGTATTTGACGACCTGCGAGAAGTCTGCCGCTTTGAGCGACGCTCCGCCGATCAAGCCGCCGTCGATCTGCGGCATCGCCATCAATTCTTTGGCGTTCTTCGGATTCATGCTGCCGCCGTACTGAATGCGCAGTTTTTCTTGCGCGCACTTTTCGCAGTACAGTTTGGCAACCGTATCGCGGATGATCGCGATTGTATCGTTGGCGTCCTGCGCGGTCGCGGTCTTGCCGGTACCGATCGCCCAGACGGGTTCGTACGCGATCACGAGTTTGTCCAAAGCGTCCTTATCGACGTCTTTGAGCGCTTCCGTTGTCTGACGCACAAGCACTTCTTCGACCTTGCCGCCTTCGCGCTCTTCGAGCGTTTCGCCGACGCAAATAATCGGTTTCAGTCCTTTGGCAAGCGCGGTCTTCACGCGCGCATTGACGGTTTGATCGGTCTCGCCGAAATACTGACGACGCTCGCTGTGTCCGATGACGACGTATTCCACGCCCTGCTCCAACAGCATGTCCGCGCTGATCTCGCCGGTAAACGCGCCTTTGTCCGCCCAGTGGACGTTCTCCGCGCCGAGCTTGATGTTGGTGCCGCGGATCATATCGCCCGCCTGCCACAAACTCGTGTACGGTACGCAGATCACGACTTCCGCTTCCGCATCCGCGACGAGCGGAATCAGATCGGTCAGCAATTCCTTGGTCTGCTGTTTGGTGTTGTTCATTTTCCAGTTGCCTGCGATGATAGGTCTTCTCATGATAATTCTCCTGTCGATAATGTCGGACGGACGCGCCGTCCGCAAGCCGCGCGATGCGCGGAATCAGTCTTTGTCGTTCAGGCACGCGATGCCGGGGAGCACCTTGCCTTCAAACAGCTCCAAGCTCGCGCCGCCGCCCGTCGAAATGTGCGACATCTTGTCCGCAAATCCGAGTTGCGCGACCGCCGCCGCGCTGTCGCCGCCGCCGATGATCGTCGTCGCGCCCTGCGCGTCCGCCATTGCGCGCGCCACCGCGACCGTACCCGCGGCAAGCGTCGGATTCTCGAACACGCCCATCGGACCGTTCCAGATCACGGTCTTGGCGCTTGCGATCGCATCCGCAAACATCTTCTGCGTCTTGGGACCGATGTCCAGACCCATTTTGTCTGCCGGAATCTTGTCCGAATCGCAGTATTCCACCGCGATCGGCGCATCGATCGGATTGGGGAATTCGGACGCGATCGCCGTATCGACCGGCAGATAAATCGTCTTGCCCAATTCCTTCGCCTTGGCGAGCATCTGCTTGCAGTATTCCAACTTTTCGTCGTCTACCAGCGAGTTGCCGACCTGACCGCCCTGCGCCTTGACGAACGTATACGCCATGCCGCCGCCGATGACGAGCGTATCGCATTTGTTGAGCAGATTGTCGATGACTTTGAGTTTATCGGCAACTTTCGCGCCGCCGAGAATCGCAACGAACGGATGCACCGGATGCTCCAACGAATCCGCCATGACCGTCAATTCCTTTTCAATCAAGAATCCGCATACAGCGTCTTGAACCAAACCGTATTCGACGATGCCCGCCGTCGAAGCGTGCGAGCGGTGCGCCGTCCCGAACGCGTCGTTGACGTAAATGTCGCAGTAAGACGCGAGCGCCTTGCAGAATTCCAAATCTCTGCCTTCTTCTTCGGCATGGAAACGCAGGTTTTCCAACAGCACGCATTCGCCCGCCTTGCAAGCGGCGACTTTTGCCTTGGCGTCGTCGCCGATCACGTCTTTGGCAAACGTCACCTTGCCGCCCAGCAATTCTCCCAACCGCGCCGCAACCGGAGCCAGCGTGAGTTTGACGGGATCGTTTTTGACCGCTTTGGCGATGTACTCCGCCTTCGCTGCTTCGCGTTCCGCTTCCGGCAACGCGTCGACCGCCTTCTTTTCCTTTTTCGTCAAACCGACTTTTGCGCTCAAAATGCTATGCGGTTTGCCCATATGCGAGCACAGAATGACTTTTGCGCCGTGCTCCGTCAGATATTGGATCGTCGGCAGCGCGCCGCGGATCCGATTTTCGTCGGTGATTTTGCCGTCTTTCATCGGTACGTTGAAATCGACGCGCACCAAACAACGCTTGCCGCGTACGTCGATATCCCGGATAGACTTTTTGTTCATACCAAATCTCCTTTATGGATAAATTTTTCACGAATGATTATACCAAACGCCCGCGCGCTTGTAAAGAGTTTTGCGCAGGTTGTCGGTTGCTTTACGCGTTGCGCGGACGGATCCGATACACGGCGACTCCGTGTCCGTCGATCTGCGCCTGCAACGTATCCGTCAGCTCGACCGCCTGTCCCGTCCACAGCTCCGTCGCATCGTAGCGCGGCTGCGCCGCCAGTCCGATATACGCGTCCGATTGCAAAACGGACAGATCCAATTTTGCCTTTTTGCCCGATTTGGCGCGGTTGAAGAAACAGACGACCGCCGACCCGTCCGCCATCGGTTTTGCCAAGACGTCCACGCCTCCTCGGCGCTTGCGCAGCCGCTTGCAGGCTTTGCCAAGCGGATCCTGATCCACTTCGATCAACGCCCGCGTCGTCACGATTTGCAATACTTCGTCGCTCATGCTGCGCAGATCGTTCCCCAAAATCAACGGCGCGCTCATCATGCACCACAGCGTAAAATGCGCGCGGTTTTCGGTTGCGCTCAATTTGCCGTTGCCGACTTCGAGCATGTCCGGATCGTTCCAGTTGCCCGGACCCGCGCTCGCATAGTCGTCTACCGTCGTATCGTACAGATGGACGATCCACGGCCACCACGGACGGATATCGGGCGTCGTACGCCACATATTGCCCGCTTTGCGCGCCCATTGCGCGGGGCGGTTGGCGCCCCATTCGCAGATCGAATAGACGATCGGCTTGACCGCTTCGCCGCGCTCGCGCGCGACGCGCTCCGCGGCGAGTTTGAGCATCTGTCCCATCCGATAATACTGGATCATCGCGCTGTCCGCGCGCGACGCGACCGGATTGGACAGTTCGACGACGTTGACGCCTTTTTTCAGCCGCACGATCTGTTGAAAACGCGCGGTATCGTTCCAGATCGTCTGCGGCGGAATCTCGTAAAAATACGGTTGTCCGTTGACGGTTGCCATCAAGAATTTGTCATACTTGCCCTTCTTGCGGATGCCGATCGTCAGGACGTATTCTCCGTCCCGCTCGACGTACACGTTGTCGAAAGTCATTTTGCCCAGTCCGCGATCCAGTCCGCTGACGTGCCATCCGCACGGCATGCCGCGATCGGGCATGCGCTTCGCCAAACCTTCCAGATGCGCCCGCGTGCAGTCAATGCGTTGGGGATTTTCCGCGCCCGGATACGCGCATACCGTAATGCTTTCGACGAGCGGCGCATATCCGCTGAGCGGAATGTTGTGACAAAAATCGTATTTGAAGAACTCCGCGCCCCATTGCGCCATCGTATACGCGTCCTTCCACTCGTTGCCCAATCCGGCGGGCAGATCTTCGCAGGTCAGCGTGCCGTTGGACGAATACAAGCCGACTTGCAATCCCAAGTCGTTGATGCGACGGATCAGCGACGGAATTCCGGACGGAAAACGCTCCAAATCGCCTTGCAGATTGCCGTCTTCGTCGCGCAGACTGGAATGCCAGCAGTCGTCCAAATTCAGATAGCGGTATCCGGCTTGCGCCAGTCCCTTGTCCGCCATCGCCTGCGCCGTTTCGAGCATCAGCGTTTCGGAAATCTGATTCTTGAACGTATTCCAGCTCGACCAGCCCATCGGCGGCGTCAGCGCGACGCCGTTGGCATAGTTCTCTTCGACGACGAAACGACTGACCTTGCGGCGCGGCATCAGCAGTTGTTTGAGAAAGCAGATCGGACACATGCCGTTGCGTTTTTCCATAATTTTCGACTCCTTATTCGATCGTTTGTTGCCAGGGGTTGGGTTCGCTGCCCGCGATGACTCGATACAGCCTCGCCAGATCTTTGCGCGTCATCAGACGCGGCACGGGATACAGCGGATTCGCTTCGCGCGCGGCGCGGCGCGCCATCTCCGGGATTTCGGACGGATCGATGCAAGACGCGTGTTCGGGCAGTTGCATGCGTCTGCACAGCGCGCGGACGGCTTGGATCATCTTGCGCGCGGCGACCTTGCGTTTGTCGGTCACTTCGCACACGCCCGCGTATTTCGCCAACTCCGCCAGCGACCGATACGCTTTGGACAACGACCAATCCAGCACGTACGGCAACGCGATCGCATTCGCCAATCCGTGCGGCATATGGTAGTATCCGCCCAACGTATGCGCCACCGCGTGCGCATAGCCGACATAAGCGCGCGTAAACGCAACGCCCGCGCAGTACGACGCTTCCTGCATTGCGGCGCGCGCCTGCAAATCGTCCGGATGTTCGTACGCGATCGGCAGATAACGGAAGATCAACTTGACCGCCCGCACCGCCATATTGCGCGTATGGCGCGTATTGGAACGACCGATATACGCTTCGATCGCATGCGTCAGCGCGTCGATTCCCGTCTGCGCCGTCACGTCGGGCGGCAGCGTCTGCGTCAAAGACGCGTCCCATACGACATAATCCGGAATCAATACGGGATCGCTGATCGGATATTTTTCATTCGAGATCGGATTGGATACGACCGTAGCGAGCGTGGCTTCGCTGCCCGATCCGGACGTCGTCGGAATCGCGTAGATCGGTACGTTGCGCCGACGCACTTTGAGCACGCCGCGCATACGCGCCAACGACTTGCGCGGACGCGCCAGACGCGCCGCGACCGCTTTGGCGCAATCGATCGGGGATCCGCCGCCGAGCGCGACGATCGCGTCGCAATTGCGCGCGCAAAACAGTTGTCTCGCCTGTTCCACCGTCTCTACCGACGGGTCGGGCGTCACGTCCCCGTATTCGACGACTTCGATTCCGAGCCGCTCGCACGCGGCGATCAACGGCTGCGCCAAACCGAGTTTGCCGACCGTCTTGCCGTGCGCCAACAACGGACGTCGAACGCCGTGTTGCGCCAATACCTGCGCCAATTCTTCCAGACCGTTTTCGATGCGGATCGGCTGCGGCGTGCGCCACGCCAGCAACGGAGACCCGCAATACAAAATTTTTTGATAAATCCGACACGCAAGCGCGGAAATAAAATTCATAAAACTCCCTGAGCCGACACGTCTGCTTGTCCGACGCGCGCGTGCCGACCGGTCGCGCGTCCGTATGCATTCATTATATCGGATCGCTTGTACGGTGTCAATGTCTAAATTGGGCGAACGTCCTCGCAATCGCGCGCGACAGATGCGCTTTGCGATTGTTTTGACACGACGGCGGCAAGTTGTTATAATATCGTTATCCGAAATCGTCGCGCCGCGCCTTTGCGCCTGCGCGGAGGAGAACCTATGACCAAAGAAGAACTGTTGCAATTCGTCGCCGCGCAAAAGACCGCGATCATCGCATCCGTCGACGCGGACGGCTATCCGGTCATGCGCGCGATGCTCGCGCCGCGCAAAATCGACGGCAACGAAATTTATTTTTCGACCAATACGTCTTCCGACAAAGTTCGTCAATATCTCGCCGACGAAAAGGCTTGCGTATACTGTTACAAACGCGGACGTTTCCGTTACCAAGGCGCGACGATCTTGGGCGATATGCAGGTATGCACCGATCAGCCCACCAAGGATGCGATCTGGCGCTTCGGCGACACGATGTTTTACAAACAAGGCGTGACCGATCCCGATTACTGCGTACTGCGATTTACTTGCAAACGCGCAAAATACTATTGCGATTTGCATATCGAAACGATAGAATTTTAACGCATTTTATCGCCGAAAAACCATCGAAAAACGCCCGTTTTCGGGCGTTTTTTTAATCAAATTTCCTGCTCCCACAGATCTGGCGGCAACACGCCGCCCAGCCAGTCCGTCGCAAACGTCGGAATATGCGTGCGCTGCATCCGCGCTTTGGTCACGGGATGGATCAGCGCGACCCGCGCGCTGTGCAACGCCTGTCGATCCAATACCGCGCCGCTCGGCAATTTCGGCGGCGCAGGATCGGGATTGTAATCCGCGTCGCAGCATAGGGGATGTCCGACGTGCGCCATATGCAATCGGATCTGATGCGTCCGACCGCTGCCCAGCCGCAACCGTACCAAGCTGACGCCGTCCCGATACGCGACGCGTCGATAATACGTCGTCGCGGGCGCGCCGTCCGCGCGTACCGCGCGCAGATACGGATCGTCCGGATGCGCGCCGATCGGCGCTTCGACGATCCCCCGCTCGTCCGTCTTGCCGCGGCACAACGCCAAATATTCGCGTTGCAGTCCGCTTGCGCACAACGCTCCGTGCGCAAAACGGTTGCGCGCGATCACGATCAACCCGGACGTATCGCGATCCAGCCGATGCACGGGACGGTATACGAAATCGCCCCACACCGCCGCCAACGCATTGGGCAACGCGCGTCCGTAATGTCCGTGCACGGCGATGCTTGCCAGATGCGGCGGTTTGACAACGATCGCAAGATCTTCGTCCTGATACGCGATGTCGAGCGCGAGATCGTACACCGGCATCGGTTGCGGACAATCGGGCGGCAACGCGATGCGGATCGTCTGCCCGCGCTCCAAGCGTTGGGTCAGACGGATCGCAATCGGACCGCCCTCGCTTTCGAGCGAAACAAGCCCGAGCCGTTTGCGCAACGCGGTGCACAACGACGACGATACGCCGAACGCGCGCAACGCTTGTTCCGCCGTCCCCGCCCGTTCGACGGGAATGCGGATTATTCTTGCGGATTCCATAGATACCTGCGCAGATCGACGGTAAGATCGGGACGTACTTCGACGCCTTCGCGTTGCAACAACATCGCATGCGCTTCCGCGCCGCCGAACGCAAACGCGCGCGACAGTCCGCCGAATCGATTGACGACCCGATGACACGGGATGACGCCCGGTTCGGGATTGACGTGCAACGCATAGCCGACCGCCCGCGACGCGCGCGGATTGCCGATCATCGCGGCGATCTGTCCGTACGTCGCAACTTTGCCGTACGGAATACGCCGTACGATCTCGTATACCAGTCCGAAAAAAGACGCCTGTTGCGCGCCGTCTGTCCGTGTGTTCATGGATTCAGTATAGCGCACGCGCGGCGAAAAGTCAAAACGCCGGCGCGCGGGTTCGTGTCAAAATTTTCGTACCGATTGCAACCGTAGCGATTTCGCGCCCGCGACGCATGTACGATATCGGATCGGATATTGCCCGATCCCACGATCCCGATCGATTGTTTTGCACGCGCGTATTGCAAATGAGCAAAAAGATGGCAAACCGCAAAAGCGGCGCTATTCGACTCTCTGCGTCGTAACGGTCGATCCGAGCATCGCGCATACGACGTCGGCGATGCGCGCGGCGATATCGTCGCGATACGCGCGCGTCAGCAACAACGCTTCGTCCTGCGCGTTGGAGATGAATCCGCACTCGACGATGACGGACGGGCGCGCGACGCATTTGGTGATGTACAAATCCGCAGACTGCGCGTGATAATCGGCGCGTTTGGAATACGCCGCGTTGATATACGTATTGAGCGCGGACTGCATGACGGTCGCAAACAACTCTCCCACGCCGGTATCGTCGTAAAAGACTTGCGCGCCTCGCCGATCGGGATCGGAAAACTGATTGACGTGAATGCTGACCACGAGATCGGGATCGGCTTGTTCGATGATGCGTTTGCGCGCCTGCATATCCAGACGCTTGACGTCGTGCAGCGCGTCCGCGTTTTTGCGCGTGTAGACGACGCGCACGCCTCGCATCTGCAACTTGGCGCCCAAGATCTTGACGATCGCCAGATTGATCTCGCTTTCGCTGACGCCTTGCGCGCCGACGACGCCGCCGTCGATCCCGCCGTGTCCGGCGTCGAGCACGACCGTTCCGACGACCGGAAGATGCGCGGCGACCGCGACGATTCCGCCCGCCGTCAATGCAAGGATCACCGCCGTCAAAACGATCGCGACGATGCACTTTTTGGAGACAAACACCATAGATTCCGCTCTCCCCCGATTTTACGCCCCAAAAGCGTTTTTGCGCGCAAATTTCCGCATTTTCGCACGGTTATCCACGGAGTTATCCACAAAAACACTTGTTCATGTGGATAACTCCGCTCCGATCGGCGCGATTTCATTATCATGTGTATGTGTCAGTCTTTGTCGTTATTTGTCTGACATTGCGACTTGACCGTTGCAAAATTTTCTGCTATACTGAATATGCAAATTTACATTGAAAAGAAGTCGAAAATGATCCAATTGATACCGTATCCGTTCCGCGTCGCGGAACAAAAAGGACAACTCAAAATCCAACTCTCGACGATGCCGACCGTACAGGACTGGTTGGCGGAGCGTACGTTCGCGTGGCTGCGCGTCGTGCGCGATCCGTTGCTCAAAATCGGCGTCGGCGCGCAGGACGAGACGTATCGACTGGAAATCACGCCCGGCGGCGTCGTACTGACCGCGTCCGCGGATGCGGGAGCCTTTTACGGATATCTTACGTTGTTGCAACTGTTGCACAATTACAAAAACCTGCTGCCCTGCATGACGATCGAAGATCGACCGCGCTACGCGTATCGCGGACTGATGCTGGATTGCGGCAGATATTATTTTTCTCCCGACGACGTCAAAAAGATCGTGGACATGTGCGTATTGCACAAAATCAATACGTTGCACTGGCATCTGACCGAAGATCAAGGCTGGCGCATCGAGATCAAACGGTATCCGTTGCTCGCGACCAAAGGCAGCGAGCGTTCGCACACGAATTTCGGATTCCGTCGCCATTCGGGCTTTTATTCCCAACGCGAAATACGGGAGATCGTCGAATACTGCAAACAACGCCACATTACCGTGATTCCGGAAATCGATATGCCCGGGCATATCCAATCGGCGCTGGCATGCTATCCGTATCTGGGATGCTTCGATCGCAATCTGCCCGTCGCGACGCATTGGGGCGTCAAACACGACGTGCTGTGCGCGGGCAAAGAGACGACGTACCGTTTCCTCTACGACGTATTGGACGAAGTATGCGAACTGTTCGACGCGCCGTATATCCATCTGGGCGGCGACGAATGTCCCAAAATGCGCTGGGAGCTGTGTCCGCACTGTCAGGAAAAAATGCGCGAACTGGGACTGGAAACGGAAGACGAACTGCAAAGTTATTTCACCAACCGCATCGCCCAATATCTCGCGACGAAGAACCGCACCGCGATCGTCTGGAACGAAACCATCCCCACCGGTCGTTGCGATCCGTCCGTCGCGTGGCAGCTGTGGCATGTGGGCGATCGCGCCGAAGCCATCGCCGAAGACGTCAACCGTACGGAACGCAAGCTGATCTTCTCGCTGTCCGACCGCACGTATCTGGATTTTCCGTACAAGCAATTGCCGGTTAAGATGTGTTACGAAAGCGATCCGGTACGCGACACCGGCGTTCGTCCGGAACTGATCGTCGGCATGGAAGCGTCCGTATGGACGGAATACATCCCCGATCTGCAAACGGTCATGTTCAAAGCGTTGCCGCGCCTGGGCGCGTTGTGCGAAGTCATGTGGTCGCCGTCCGCCGGCAACGTGTACGAAAACTTTTTGGGACGACTCAACGCCTACTACCGATATCTCGGCGCGAACGGGCTGCGTCCCGCGCCGCTCAAACGCGCATTCCCCAAGCGCTTTACCGCATGGCGCGAAAAAGCATGGTTCGACCGCCGTCCGCTGCACTGGCACGGACTGCACAATTTGATCGACGACATGCGCGTGCGCAAACTGGCAAAACGCCTTGCGCGCGAAAACCCGATCAAACAACTCGACAAATAACGACATTTTGCGTCGCAATATCGGACGAATTTGCCTATACTGTACGATATCGGACGCAAATAACAAAATTACTTGCGTAGATTTAATCAGAAATATAGATTGAATGCGCTATAATAAAGGTATCGAACGCGCGCTCGGACGAGCACGCACGTAAGGATACTCCGTTATGACGAAATATCAAATTGTTTCCGACAGCTCTTGCGACCTGTCCGCAAATTATTTGGAAGACAAGGACATCGGATTCCAAATCGTTCCGTTCGTCGTTCAAGTCGGCGAACGCGCTTTTGCGGATACGCCCGATCTGTCCGTAGACGAAATGCTCGACGCGATCGACGCGTCCGGCGCCAAGACAGGTTCCGCCTGTCCGTCTCCCGAAGCGTATTATCAAGCGATGATGCAGAGCGAAGTCAGCTTCGTCGTCACGATTTCGTCGGGACTGAGCGGATCGTACAACAGCGCATGCGTCGCGCGCGACATGGCGATCGCGCAAGGCAAACGCGTCTATGTGATCGACTCCAAAGCGACGTGCGGCGTCCAAATCCTGATCATAGACGAACTGGCGCGCCTGATCCGAGCCGGATACGAGTACGAACGGATCTGTGAGGAGATCGAAACGTTTTGTTCGCAGCGCAAACTGCTGTTCGTACTGCGCAACTTCGACAATCTGATCCGCAACGGTCGCATCCTGAAAATCGTCGCCAAAGTAATCTCCGCGCTCAACATCTGCCCGATCTGCGCTAAGACGGAACAAGGCACGATCGAGATCCGCGAAAAACTGATCGGCATCAAAAAAACGCTCAAACGTCTCGTGACGCTCGTGGGCGAAAACATCCGCAACTTCGCCGCCGCGGACATTATCATCAATCATTGTCAGGCGTCCGAAGAAGCGGAACAACTCGAACATCAAATCAAATCGTCTTTCCCCGAAATCGGAAAGGTGCGGATTATCCCCATGCGGGGACTGGCGTCGTATTACGCCCAAAGGAAAGGACTCATCGTCTCCTTCTGATCCGCGCCCGTCGGGCGACAAGACCAAGGAGACTGCCATGCAAAAATTCGAACGGGTCGTCGCGCAATACGCGGACTGGATGTCGCAGATGAGCGAAGTCTGCTCCGCCAGCACCGTCATCGCCCCGTCTCTGTACGAGACGTACGACGTCAAGCGCGGACTGCGCGACATCAACGGCAAAGGCGTCGTCGCGGGACTGACCGAAATCAGCGAAATCAACTCTTCCAAAACGGACGAGCGCGGCAACAGCATCCCCTGTCCGGGCGAACTGTACTACCGCGGCATCGACATCCGCGACCTTGTGGACGGCTTTGTGCGCGAAGGACGCTACGGATTCGAAGAAACCGCCTATTTGCTGTTGTTCGGCTCGTTGCCGACGACCGATCAACTGTCGCATTTTACGACGATGCTCGCCGATTTCAGACGATTGCCGGAGAGTTTTGTACGCGACATCATCATGAAAGCGCCCTCGACCGATATGATGAACGTCATCGCGCGCAGCGTTCTGACGCTCTATTCGTACGACAAAAATCCGGACGACATTTCGATCCCCAACGTCCTAAGGCAAAGCATTCAACTGATCGCGCAATTCCCGATGCTGTCCGCGTACGGGTATCAAGTCTACGCGCACTATCATTCGGACAACAGCCTGATTATCCACAAACCCAGTCCCGAACTTTCGACCGCCGAAAACGTCCTGCGTCTCGTGCGCGCCAATAAAAAATACACGCCGCTCGAAGCGCGCGTACTCGATCTGTGTCTCGTCCTGCATGCGGAACACGGCGGCGGCAACAACTCCACGTTCACCAATCACGTCGTGACCAGTTCGGGCACGGATACATACTCCGCGGTCGCCGCATCGCTGGGATCGCTCAAAGGCCCCAGACACGGCGGCGCCAATATCAAAGTGTCCAAGATGTTCGACGATCTCAAAGCGACGACGCCGTGCACCGACGAGGCGATTCGGGACTATATCGCGCGGCTGCTGGACAAACGCGCATTCGACCAAGCGGGACTGGTATACGGGATCGGACACGCCGTCTACTCGATCAGCGATCCGCGCGCCGACATTCTCGGCAAATTCGCCAAAGATCTCGCGATCGCCAAAGGACTCGAATCCGAATACGAATATTACGAAAAGGTCGCGCGTCTCGCGCCCGAAGTCATCGCCGACAAACGCAAGATTTACAAGGGCGTCAGCGCCAACGTCGACTTTTATTCCGGTCTCATCTATACGATGCTCAAAATCCCGACCGAACTGTATACGCCGTTGTTCTCCGTCGCCCGCATCGCCGGGTGGAGCGCGCACCGCATCGAAGAACTCGCCAACAAGGGCAAGATCATCCGTCCCGGCTATACCGCCGTCGCGCCGCATCAGCCCTATACGGCGCTGGATCGACGCGCCGACCGCGCATAATCCCCGAACGCGATACCCATTGCAATCCGAACCCGACGACACATGTCGTCGGGTTTTCGGATCCGTCAACGCCGCGGCGCAAAGCGCGCCCGCGTACTTACTCCGCGCGCGATGTATGCGCCTATTCGTCTGTCGTTAAGAAAATTGCGTCAAGCCGTATTTCAGCAAAATCTCGTCCGCCGACACTTTCGTCTTCGAATCGCCTTTGAGCGACATCAATACCGTGCTGTATTCGTACAACGGCATCTTGCCCGCGAGCATAATGCAATATTCCAAAATCGCATCCATATCCTTGTCGAATGCCGCGGCAATGTCCGCCGTCAAAGTAACGATTTCATCGTTCCAACCGTTTTGGTGCATACTGTCAATCAGACGCACTGCCAGTTCGTCAAATTCTCCCATCTCACAACTCCGTCTTTTGTATTAAACCGTACCTGTATACGGCATTTTTATCTTAACACAATTCCATCGCCTTGTCGATTCGTTTTTTCACAAACCGGCAATTTTTTGCCGTCGGCATTCGTCCCCCGACGCTCCGTATGATCGTCGCCGCGTCGCAGACGACGGATTTGCCGCATGTTCGTCGCCGCGCGTGCGATGCCGTTTTCGACGATATTGCGGTTTGACTTCGCGCGATGCGTCGCAATCTCCGCGCAGTCGATCGGCAAAAGGCTCCCGATATGCGGGAGCCGTCGCGCGCAAAACACGCGATACCGAAACGATGATTGAACGATCTTACAGCGTCAGAAACGACCCGCTGCCATCGCTACGAAAATACCGAATCCCCCAAATACTTGTCATGCGGCGCGATCAGACAACGGTCTATGGCGTTCCAATAACTTTCATAGAGATTCTTTTGCGCGACGCCGTAGCTTTCTTTGCAATCGAATTCCCAATACAGCATATATTTGACGCTTTTGACGACGCGCCGAATCGAAAGCGGCGGCAAGCCGTCCCGTATCTGCTCCATATCCACATGATGCGTCCGCTTTGCAAACCGCAACAACAGCAATCCGTTCTGCCGTTTCAAAAACGCTTGCACTTCGTCCATCAGCGTCTCGAACGCTTCGACCTTTTGCGGATGTACCTGATAGATGCAAATTTCGCTAAACGCCATTTCCCCTTTCTCCCCGATCCGACGTTTGCTCGGATCCCGATTCGACTCGATTGTACCACAATCCCGATCGCAGCGCAATAGCGCATTTTCCGTCCGACGGCAATCCGATTGCTTTTTCGGCAAAATTTTTTCGCGTGCAATCCGACGACAATCGGCACGGGCATCTTTCTTCCCTGCAACGGACGGGCTGACTCCGTCCATGCCAAGTATGTTTCAAGCGTATCCCGTTGCCGATCTTACATATTGACAATTGGACAATCGGCTTGTCGCGCATTTGCTTTACCGCGCGCGCAACTCCTGCGAAGTCATGACACGGCATCCCTTGCTTGCATAATACTCCAACATTTCGGGGATTTTCCGAAGATCGTAACTCGTAATGCAGTCGGATAACACGCAAACGCGATAATTTGCTTTGCATAGATTGTAGCAAGACGACTTGACGCACGCGACCGCATCCGCGCCCGCAATATAAAACTCCCGTATGTCGTTGCAGGCGATAAAGTCGGCAAATGCCTTACAAGTCAATATACTGCCCTTGTATTTGGTAAACACATGTTCCGACACGATCTTCAAGTCCGCGACCAATTGCGCCCCGCGCGTATCGGGTTTGAACGTTCTCGTGCCGGCGGATAGATTTTCGTGCCGAATATAGACGACATGTATTCGGTTGTCCGCCGCCCATGCTATGGCGGCGTTGATCCGGTCGATAATTTGTTTGTAGTTTTTCGTAATGTCGTTCTGAACATCGATGACGACCAAAGCGCTGTTTTGCATGCTATCTGCTCCGATACAAATGGATTTCTTATATTTTACCGCCCGATTGTCGACATCGTTATGGCAACAATGTATAATAAAATATAGAACTTTTGTAAGGTGCAGCATATGAAAATCGACCGACTCGTCAGCATAATCATGATCTTGCTCGATCAAAAGCGCGTAGGCGCGCAAACCTTGGCGGATATGTTCGAAGTATCGACGCGGACGATATATCGCGACATCGACGCAATCAATCTGGCGGGCATCCCCATTCGCTCGACTTCGGGCGCGGGCGGCGGCTTTGAAATATTGCCGAATTATAAAGTCGAAAAAAATGTCTTTACCGTCGACGATTTGACTGCGATCTTAATGGGACTATATCGGATCAGCGATCTCGTGCGGGGCGACGAACTGATCCACGCGCTTGCAAAAGTAAAGCGATTTATTCCCGCCGAACGCGCAAAAGACATCGAATTGCGCGCCAATCAAATATACATCGATTTAAGTCCGTGGATCGGCAACAAAAATACGGAACGGTATTTGGCAACGATCAAAACCGCTCTGCAACAAAACAAAACGCTGTCGTTCGACTACGCCGACCGCTACGGCAATCCGACCGCGCGCACCGCCGATCCGTACAGACTGATCCTGAAAAGCAATCGCTGGTATTTGCAAGCATACTGCCATGTTCGCAACGATTTTCGTCTGTTCCGACTATCGCGCATGTCCGATCTGCGCATGCATAAGCAATGCTTTCCGCCGCGCGAAGTACCGCCCCCGCAACTGGACTTCCCCGATATCGAAACCCTGCAAACCAAAATCGTATTGCGCGTACATCGCTCCGTCCTGGACAGAGTGCTCGATTTTTGTACCCGCGACGACATTTCGTCGGACGGCGACGAATATTCGATCGTGCGATTTCCTTTTATCGAAAACGACTACTATTACGACATGCTGTTAAGCTTCGGCGACCGATGCGAATGTCTCGAACCGACGCATGTCCGTACGGAAATACAACGCAGATTACAAAGTATTTTGGCGGTCTATCAAAACGGAAAATTTGTCGGCGACGTACAAAACGCTGCCGTGACAGATTCTTCGCCGTCGACCGAGCGACAAACGCCGCCGCAAAACTCAAAATCCCTCTGACGGATCCCCAAACGATGTCCGCAACCACACTCCGACGCATACAGCGTCCGTATCGCTCGTACTCGACGAAGACGGCGACCCGTCATGCGATACATGCGGCATATGTAGCAAATGCGAGACGGATATTTCGACTTCTACGGTTGATTCTCTTGCGCGGTATGCTATAATATGTCTATGCTTCCGACCAATTTGTTATCCGCAACCAATCGGCACGAACTGCGCGCATGGCTTGCCGAACATCACGACGCCGAAAAAGAATGTTGGGTCATCGTCAAGCGCGGCAGACCGCAACCCGATCAAACGTTTTGGTATCTCGACGCCGTAGAAGAAGCCTTGTGTTTCGGCTGGATCGACAGCACGGAAAAGCGTCTCGAAAACGGCGTAACCGCACAGCGATTGGCGCCGCGCAAGAAAAACTCTGCATGGTCGGAACTCAACAAAGAGCGTTGCCGTCGATTGGAAAAATTAGGACTTATGACGGATTCCGGACGAAACGCTTTGCCCGACATGTCTGCGTCCGGCTTTGTCACAGACCCGCGGATTTTGCGCGCATTACAGTCGGATCCCGACGTATGGAATCGTTTTTTGAGCTTTCCGCCTTTATATCGCCGCGTCCGAATCGATACGATTCAAATCAAAAGCAAACAGCCAGAACTCTTCAACCGCCGTCTTCAAAAGTTGATCGACAACACCCGACAAGGGATCCTGTACGGCGAATGGAACGATAACGGACGCCTGCTCGATTATTGAAATATGCTTTCCGCCCGATTTTGATGCATCGAGAAAAAACCGCATGCAAACAACAAACGAAAACAAAAAATCGCCATGCCTCTTGACAAGCTTTCGACCTGCAAGACGCATGGCAGTTTTTCGTTACGCGTTTTACGATTAAGCTACGAGATTTACCCTTGATAGCGGTCCAAATTGGCGCGGATTGCTTCGATCAAACGTTTTTCCGCCGCCACTTTCGCCTGTCTCGCAACCTTCGTGCAAACAAACGTGCCGTACAGTTTGGAAAGGTCGTCGACCAGATTTTTCAAATGCACCGTGTCCAGAATGTTCGTCGATCCGCAAAGTTCTTCTCCCGAAGATGCAACAACCGTAGCAGTCGTTGCCGCAGGCGTCGTAGTCATTGCCGTATCCGTGATGTTCTTATCCATAAAAAGCACTCCTTATATGTTCTTTGTCCCGATTTGCATCAGACTGCCGCGGATCGCCTGACGCAACGTAGCTCCCTGTATCGGGCGAGACGTTCTACTTTACCAGTCGACGGTTCCCGACAACTGCGACGCGGAAACCGTTGCGATACCATATCATACGTCTGTACCGATCGGAAAATGCATACATGTCGCACAAATATCGAATGAAACATGCAATCGCACAAAGAACTTGCCGATCATCGCTTCTCTTAAAGAAAATATCCGAACATTCGATCCGCCCTTTTCACGCCGACGAAAAATACGTGCTCCGTACGAAAACGAGCGTCTCCTGATATTTTTTTGTCGACAAAAATGCCGCCTGCCTAATCTTCTTTGGTTTAGAATTCAAATTCCATATTTGCACGCATATTTGCAATGATACGATTCCAATCCGGCAAAACCTGGTCATTCTCGTCGTCGACAATCGTTATTTGCAAATATTCCGAATCTATCTGTATCTTTTGAAATTCCGAATGATAATATATCCAAAGCGTAGTATCGCATAAAGTTACGACATCGTTCACTTGCAAGAATTTTTATCTTCAATATCTACTCGATATTTCAAAAATGAAACGTATTTGTTGCGATATGAATAGTTGATTGCATCTTGCGACATCGAATGTAATGTAACTTTGATATTATCTCTCGCGGACGGCAGCTTCGCGGCGACTCCGCCCAATTCCGTCCCCGTTATTTCTTTATTCGTAACAACGGGAAAATACACAATCAAACATTCCGTTCGCTCACATACTTTATATTCTATTTTCGGCATGATCGATTCTATATCATATGTCATAAATGCGATGTCGGATACTTCACCCGATCCCTGTCCGCAGCCGCTCAACAGCGAAATAATACACAACGCTAAAACAAATAAAAATTTTCTATATTTCATCGGATAAAATCTCACGCCTAATGTTTATGAGAAATCTTTTAAAACAGAACCAAAAAAGTCGCGCTTGCTCTTTCGATAAAACGCGACTATACTCTTTGACGGAGCGGCAGCAACCGAATACGGATTTTACAAATACGATATGTACAAAACCATACCGTCTTTGGTCAAGATTTGAAAATTTTTATAATAAGACCACAGCAAGAAACCGCCTTTATCCACTTGTTCATACAGATACATTTTTATGGTTTCGTCGATTTGCTCGATTTTTTTGGGTTTTCCCAATATCCCAAGCATTTCCGATTCGGACATTCCTCTATGAATACGGTTCAATTGCGCAGGCGGTTTTTTGCTAAAATGCACTGCAGGGACAATTATTATAACCATTACAACCGTCACGGCAGCCATGCCGATAAACAAATATAATATCCAATCCATAAAAGGCACCTCTTTATATACATTATCGCTTATTATCAAATATCGCAATAAATATGTCCTAAAAATAACTATTCGGCACCGTTGCGGAAGTCGGAACAAACCGGCGCGCCGTTGCGGGCGCGCACACGCCCGCCACAAATAAAAACAAACATAAGCCGATATCCACGCCGAAAAACCAATCATCTCGCGCAGGCTTTTCGCGAAATCGAATTGTATGATTATCGAATCGCGTCGAATGAAAAAAGCGCACAAACTGCTATGTTCAAACGCATTCCATCTCGGCGAAACGAGAAAAAGAAATACGCACGCCTTACAAAAGCGTGCGTATTTCCCTGTTGTGGTGGAGACAAGGGGAGTCGAACCCCTGACCTATGCGTTGCGAACGCATCGCTCTACCAACTGAGCCATGCCCCCATCTGCGCGCGTCGCAGATCCTGTACGATCCGCTCGACTTGCGTGTGATCTTATTATAATATCGCCGCAAAAAAAATGCAACGGATTTTCTGCAAAATAAATAAAAAGCGCGCCGACATGCGGCGCGCCGTGCTTTCTGAGACGAATCATCCCTTAAACGCGCGATAAATCGCATCGATCGCACGCTCGTAATCGGTCGTCGATACGCCGACGATGATATTGAGTTCGCTCGATCCCTGATCGATCATGCGGATATTGATATTGGCTTGCGCGAGCGCGCCGCACAATTTCGCCGCCGTACCGGGATGGAAGGACATGCCGTGTCCGACCGTCGCGATCAACGAAATGCCCTGTTTGATCTCGATATGATCGGGCGCAACCGTCTTGCGGATGCGATCGAGCAAGACTTCTTCTTTGCCCGCGAGTTCGTTATCGGCGACGACGATGCTGAGCGTATCGATGCCGCTGGGCATGTGCTCGAACGAAATGTTGTAATACTCGAACACGGACATGACGCGACGCGCAAAGCCGAGTTCGGAATTCATCATGGATTTTTCGATAAAGACGATGCTGTATCCCTTTTTGCCCGCGACGCCGGTAATGATGTCCTCGTGCACGCAATCCGCGGGTACTTCCGCGACGATCATCGTGCCGCGATCGGCAGGCGCAAACGTATTGCGGATATTGATCGGGATATTGCTCGTACGCACCGGAAAGATCGATTCGGGATGCAGGACGTTGGCGCCCATGTACGACAATTCGCGCAATTCGCGGTACGACAGCATCGCGATCGGCGCGGGATTGGGAACGATCCGCGGATCCGCGGTCATAAAGCCGCTGACATCCGTCCAGTTTTCGTACAGCGACGCGCGCACGGCGCGCGCGATTACGGCGCCGGTAATATCCGAGCCGCCGCGGCTGAACGTATGCACGTTGCCCATCGCGTCCGCTCCGAAAAATCCGGGAATCACCGCTTGTTTGTGTTGTTTAAGCACGGCGCCGACGCGTTCGTTGGTCTCTTCCGCAAGAAACGCGCCTTCTTCGTCAAACAGCACGATGTTTTTGGCGTCGACAAACGGCATGCCCAATCTGCATGCCGCGATCTTCGCGCTCAGATATTCTCCGCGCGACGCGCAAAACTCCGCAGAGCGGAATTTGACCATATCCTGTTCGACGCGATCGAGTTCGGCGCAAATATCCATATCCAGCCCCAGATCGCTGACGATGCCGCAAAAGCGCTCGCGAATCTTGGCGAAAGTAGCCTTGCATTCCCCGTTGATTTCCAAATCGTGATAGCAAGCATACAACAAGTCGGTGACTTTATGATCCTGCGAGAACCGCTTGCCCGGCGCCGAAACGACGACGTAGCGACGCGACGGATCGGATTCGATGATTTTGGCGACCTGATTGATGGCCTTGGCGTCCGCCATGGACGTTCCGCCGAATTTGACTACTTTCAATTCCATAAAGGATTCCTTCTCGTACTTTATGTTCCCCATTTTACGCGTTTTGACGCATAATCGCAAACGATTTGGAACAAATTTTTACCATTTGATCTTTTTGGCTTCGTAATAATAGCGTTTGTCTTCGGCGTTGCCCATCGAAAAGGATTTTCTCGGCAAAACGCCGCGACGGCGCACATAATCGAACAATGAATTTTTGTCGATCGTCGGCATAAAGATCGCAATCGCGTCTTTCTCGCGCGCGACTTCGAGCAAATTGTCTTCGCCGTGGATATAATCGACCGCGATCTCCCGATGCGCGCGGCAATAATCGTCGATCGCCTTTTGCAAATCCGCGATCGCGTCGCTCGGAGACGAGGACGCCTGTACGGTAAACTCTTCCGCGCGCCACACCAGACGCACCGAACTGTCGCCGCTCATACGCGTGCGCAGCCAATCGATGAATTCGCGATCGGCGCCCATCACGACGCGGTGAATGGGTTGGAAGACAAGCGACGTATCGTGCAAATTGACGAGTTCGCACAGCGCGTAACGCGCCGGATGCCGCTGTTGTTCCGCGGCGGAAAGCGCGGTCTTGATTTGATTCCAGCATTCTTTGGCGGAAGCCAGCGAATGATTGCCGTCGCCGACCGCAAACAATACCGGACGTTCCGCGTCGCCGTATTTGGCGCGCAACACTTGCGGATCGAGCAAGCGCACGACCGCCGCCTTGATCCGATCGGGATCGTCCGCGACGTATCCGCAGACGTGTCCGCCGTTCATATTCAGATCAAAATCGTACAGACGTTGCAACGTATCGCGTTTTGCCATCAACGGACCGAGCACGCTGTCGTCCCGATCGTCCATCAACAACATAATGTGCGGCACTTCGATGCACGCGTTTCTGCGGATCTCGATGCGCGCAGGAATGCGAGACACGACCGTCTTTTCGGTCGCGCGGATCAACGCCGCGCTGTCGGGCGTATATTCATACGTTTCCAGATCGATCGCGACCATCAGTCCGATCCGATGTTTGCCGTCCGACAGCGTCCGATCGACGAGCACGAACTCGCGCAGCGATTCGAACATACCGCCGTTCAGATAACTGCGCATCGTCGCATGGATGTTGGCGATGCGTTGGGGCGCGTCGTCCTGTTCCAGATATACTTCCGGAAAAATCAAATTCAACGTGCTCGGACTGTCGCCGACAGCCAAGCTCAAATCTTCCCAATAATGCGGCTGGGACGTAAACTGGTCGCACGCAACGACGCTCCATTTGGATTTGTCAACGTCTTGCGCCGGCACCAAAATGTGCGGGGTTTTGATATAACTCATAAAAACTTCCGATCTCTTTTCTTTTCCGTATTGGTTCTGGCAAGAATACCGTATGCCATTTTAATTTCTTCATAGAGTTTTTCGGGGGTCATGTAACGTTTGATCTGACCGCCCGACACGACGCTGATAATACCGGTCTCTTCGCTGACGACGATCGCAAACACGTCGCTCTCTTCGGTGATCCCGATCGCCGCGCGGTGGCGCGTGCCCAGTTCTTTGGCGATGCCGACTTCCTGCGAAAGGGGCAAGAAACACGCCGCGGACAACAACTTATCCGCTTTGATGACGACCGCGCCGTCGTGGAGCGGACCTTTGGTGCTGAAAATGCTTTCCAGCAATCCCGCCGAAATATTCGCATTGAGCGCGGTGCCGGTATCCAGCAGATGCGGCGGCACGGCGCTGCGCGCGATGATAATCAACGCGCCGATGTCGTTTTTCGCCATATTTTGACATGCGCGGACGATTTCGTTGGCGCTGTCGGTCAACTTTTCTTCCGTCATATCGTATTCTTCTTTGTTGCCCGCGCCGCTGCCGTGCGCCAGTTTGTTGGCGAGCACCTTAAAGTCGGACTGATAGATGACGACGATACAGACCAACAGGAACAGATTGACAAAATCCAGCAAATGAATCGTAAATGCAAGAAATCCGTTGCCGATCAACGCGTTGGCGAGATTGCACGCCACGTAAAGCAACATATACGCCGCCGCAACGATCGCCAGCCGAATGCTGTTGCGCCGTTGGAAAAAAATCATGATAACGATTGCCAGCGCAAGAAAAACGACCAGGTCGATCACCGACCACCAACTGAAATTCTGCCAGAATGCCGTCGTATCCGCTGCAAGTGCATACCACATATCGGAAGTCTCCTCCGTTCGTAGGAACGTATTGCTCTATTATATTCCTATTCTAGCTTGTTTTTGTCGAAAAAGGAAGTGTTTTTCCGTACTTTCCCGATTTTCCGCGCGATTTAACCGAACAAATCGTCCGCATTGCCGCCGTCGGAGTCGTTTTTCGACCGATCGGCATCCGGATCGTCCGAATCCAGTCCGAATACGTCGATCGGTTTGACCGGTTCGACGGGCGGATGCGCCTGTTGCATGCGCGTCTGATAGTATTCGCGACGATCCGCGACGCGTTTGCGAATCCAAAAGACGACGCCCAACAACGCGCCGATCACGGCGATTTTGAAGACGACGTCCATCGCGAGATTGGTAACGGACGACTGCGCCGTGCGTCCGACTTCCTGCATGCGCGCCGTATCCAACGCCGCCGTCAATTGCTCCGGATAATCGACCAGCGCGCCGATCAGCAACGCCGTCGCCTGTCCCAACGCAAGCCGCGTCGCCTCGTGACCACCCATGCGCTCGTTCATTTGCAACAGCGTATCGCGTTCGGTATACAGCACGTTTTCCATCCCCGCGCGCTCCGTACCGACGGGATTGTCGTCGGCTTCCCAGTTGCGACTCGCGACGCTCAGCGTCGGAATACCGGCATCTTGAAAATACACGTGATGCCCGATCATGCCGCTATGAAAATACTGCGTTCTGCCGTCCTCGAACAGCGCCGCGCGCACCACGTGTTTGTCCGCCGGCACGTCCTGCGCCGTATAGCCGTTCGCACGGGCGACCGCGTAGAAATAATTCTGATAATCGGTCTGTTTGTCTCTGCCGTACAGATACAATCGATCGCCGCCGACCGGATGATCCAGACTGACGAACATCGCGATCTGCGCGCGCTCTTCCACGGTCAGCGCTTCGTAATAGCGATACGATCCGATATACCCGTACGTTTCCTGTCCCAGCAATACGAATTCCACGCGATACGGCAACTGTGCGTCTCGAAGCGCCTGCGCGATCGTCAACAGCATCGCGATTTCCGCGGCGGATTGGTAGCTGCCTTCCACGCCCGTCGGCTGCGCTTTGTCCGCATACACGTTGTCGTATCCCGCCGCGATCACGATCGTGCCGCGCGGATTTTCACACGGTTTGACAAACGTCACGTTGTACGACTTGCCGTGCTCGCGATCTTTGTTGGAATCATCGAATTCGTACGAAAACTCGCCCACGCCCGCGACCGGATTGTCCGCGTCGTCCGTCACCGCTTTGAATCGATCGATCGGCGTATAGCCCATCGCCGACAATTCCGCCGCCGCCCAAAACGCAAATTTTTTATCTCCGTCCGACGCGCCGCCGCTCGTACGATCGGCAAAATCCGTCGTCAGACGCTGCATATACGCATATGCTTGCGCGCCGTAACCGTCCGCGTCGCGATCGACGGCTTGCAACTCGAAGGTTTGCGCCTGCGTGCACGCGCCGAGCGCGGAAAGTACGGCGATACAGACGAGCGCCGCGACAATGCCGATCCGAATCCGGTGTTTGGTTCTCATATCCGCGCCCTCCTTACGCCAAAATCAAAAACGCCGCCATCGGAAAGACGATAGCGGAAAATACGAAGCAACGCAGATCCTTTTCGACCTTGCGCGCCCACAATGCGTACAATGCCCCGCACGCCGCGACCGACGTCGCAAACGATACGATCGGCTCGCCGACGTTGGCAAGCAAAGGATAGTAAGCAAACAAGAACGAAAACGCGCCGCGCACCGCCGCGTATACGGCAAATACCGCCGCGCCCGTCGTCTGCATATACCGTCCGTCCGCCGTCGCGCCGAACATCGCAAGCGCGCGATACACGCCGCGGTACGTCATCTGCATCGCATAATACCATATCCCGTACAGAATCGCCGCCATCATCAACGGCATCACGTATTGAAACGCGATCGCGATCACGCGCGCGTCGTACTGCAACAAAATCTGCGTCTGTTCCGCCTGCGCCACCATCCAAAAGGTCGAACGTCCCGTCTGCCACGTCGAAAACCAGATCGCCCCGAACAGCAAAACTCTCCATACGTTCAGCCATACGCCGGCTTTAATGCGCGGCGGCATCGCCGTCCGCAATACGGTATTCTGCATTGCTATGCTCCTTTGCCGACGGTCATGATCTTTACGAGCGCCAGCTGCAACGCCGTATCCGGCGTGTAAATTCCGTTCTTGAATCCGTACTCCAATTCGTACAGATAATCCACGGTGCTTTTGAGTTTGACGATATAGCCCTGTACGCTGCGACGGTTGGTCTGCACGATGCGGCGGTTGACCGCAAGCGCACCCGCGGACAATCCCAGCGTCTTGCACAGCGTCGCGTCGTCCGCGCCCGACGTCGCGATGTGGAACATGCGTCGATACGCCGCCGTGACCGTCGCCAGAATATACGCCGGCTTTTCGCCGCGTCCGAGCAAAAGATCGGTCACTTCCAACGCGCGGTCGAACTCTCCGCGCTGCATCGCGTTCGTCAATTCAAAGATCTTCATTTCCGCGTCCGGCGGCGTCAGCCGAGCGACGTCCTGCTCGTCGATCGACTTGTCGTCAACGCAATATAACATGAGTTTGTCGCACTCGTGCAGACTCTTGCCCAAATCGCACGCGCAGCAGTCCGCCACGTCCCGAATCGCTTTGGGCGTCGCGCGGTATCCGCGCGCGGCAAATCGTTTGGACAGTTGCGCGCACAGTTCGTCGCGCGTCATGCGTTCGCAATCTACATGCACGACCCACTTGGAAATACAGTCGAACGTCTTGCCGCAATCGCTCAGGATCAGCACGCAATCGTCGTTCGGTTCCTGCGCATACGCGAGCATCGCGCGCTTTTCCGCTTCGTTCAACGTACGGTTCATGCCGCGCACTTCGACGATGCGGTGCGTCGCGCCGAACGCGACCGTCTGCGCGCCGGACAAGATCTCGTCCACGTTGCAATCCCCTTCCATGCGCAGATAATTCAATTCCCGCGTCTCTTCCGGCAACGTGCGGATCAGCACGCCCGTCGCAAGATCGCGCAAATATCCGTCCGATCCGGACAGACTGTAAACGGCGGACAATCCGAGCTTGATTTTTTCCGACAGTTCGATCGCTTTCATGCATAACTCCAAGCGGGAATTTTCTTTATTGTACCATCTTTGAAGTAAAAAGTAAATTGAGACGGCATACAATTTGCGATCCCGTCCCGCTTGCCCGCATCGTCGGTCAGGTACGCGCCCGCCACGGCTCCGCTAATCTGTCCGACGATCGCGATGTCGCAGGACATGCGCACGTCGCGACTGTCCGCCGCGCACGCGACGACCAAACCGCCTACGCTCAAATATCCCGCGCCGGAATCGAACCAAATCGCCGTATCCGCGTCCGCAACGCGCGACGCATAGTACGGTATCCCGCTCGCGTCCGTATACGATTGTCCGTCCGCGCAATAGACCGCCTGCACGCGCCACTGCGGAAAATATCGCCGCGCGAATTCCAAATCCTTGCGACTGCGCGCGACCACGCCGTCCAGATATCCGATCGACCGCTTGCGCATTCGATCCGTCACCCATTCCGCGCCGCTCGCGGTCATGCCGTCCGAAAGCACGAGATAATATCCGCTGTCTGCCGATTGGACGATCGCATACGCATTGTCGTACGCGTCTCGGTTGCAATGCACGGCATTGTCCGACCAACCGACGCCGCGCAGCGAGCACACGCCGCTGACCGTGACCGCTGCAATCAACGCCGCGGCGCAAATGCGTTTGGGCTTGCGCTCGATCATGCAGAAATCGGACAGGAATACCAACAACGCCAAATACGGCGCAAACCATACCCACGACATCCGCAATTCCAATACCGCGAACGGGACTTCCGCCGCCATTCGCACAAACGAGATCAACCCGTATACCGCCACGCTCGGTCCGATCAACAAAATCCCGCACGGCGCGCAGACCGCCGCCAGCGCGACTATCGGTAAGTATACCACGAACAACGCGGAAATAATCGGCACGGCAATCAAATTGACCGGCACGAAGATCCACGATACTTTGCCGAAATACAACAACAGCAACGGCATCAGCGCGCAGTTGGCGGACAACGACACCGCGATCGGCGAAGCGAGTTTCTTCGGCAAAACGCGCGCAAGCGCGCGGCAGATCGGCGCTTGCAACGCCAAGATGCCGAATACCGCAAAATAGCTCATCAAAAATCCCAGATCGAACAACTCGTACGGTCGCGCCGTCAAGATGCAAATCGCCGCCAACGACAACGTCGACAACGGATCGTTGCGCGCGCCCAAGCATTGCGCCGTCATCCATACGGCAAACATCGCGATCGCCCGCACCGTGGACGGCGCAAAGGAGCACAGCCATCCGTACCCGATCAGGATCGGCATCGTACAGACAAGTCGCACCCAAGGTTTGCGCTTGCGCAGCAGCCACGTGACCGCGCCCGCCAAAATGCCGACGTGCAGTCCCGATACCGCAAACAAATGCGCCGCGCCCGTTGCGGAAAACGCATGCCGCACTTCGTCCGACAGCCCCGCAGTATCCCCGAACGTCATCGCATACAAAAATCCCGCCGCATCCCGATTGCAATGGTCATACAGCGCGCGTTTGACCCGCAAGCGAATCCGATCGCGCGCGGACGGCGCTTGATCGGTCACATAATACTGCGATTGTTCCGCGGCGATTGCATAATACCGTATGCCGTTACGGTAATCGCGCATCGCGAGATTATCCGTCGGATCCGACTCGTATGCATAGACCGCCCCGTCGAATGCGATGCGATCGCCGATCGACGGCAACCCGTCCCGCCATGCCAACGCTACCCGCAGTTTGCCGCGCAGGCGCTTGCCGTCGACATACAGATTGTCTAAATAAAGCGTACACTTGCCCTGCGTGTCGATCGCCGTCCCCGATTCGTCCGTCGCGGTCAACGCGTTGACATTGCCGGTAATCGTCGCGCGATCGTACTGAACGTCCGGATCGGGCATCGCGGCTTTTGCAATCGACGCGCTCGTCATCGCCATGCACAGTCCGCACACGATACACAGCAACGTTTTGCGCGCACGACGCAATTTCGGAATCACAGCCGCCGCGCATGCGATCAATCCTGCGACGATCCCCAGCCCGATTCCGATCGCCGTCGGCAACAACGCTGCCGCAAGAATCCCGGCCGCTAACGCGCCCGATACGATCGGCAGTATTCGCTGATTTACGACTGTCTTCATGCGTACATTCAATGCGCGCAGCCGATCGCCGCGCGCCGTTTCTCTTGTATGGGGTCTGGTATTGTGATCGACCGTCCGATACGACGATCGACAAGTATCCGTGTTTATCCGCCGCGCCCGTCATGACATTCGATAGGCGCCGCGCTTTCATCTTACGCCGTTCGGCGATCGCAATTTATGCGAATTGACAAATTTGGCATCCGATCCGCTTATCGCATGATGATCCGCATTTTCGGATCCGACTGTATTTCGTCCGATCGCCGTCCTATGCCGCCGCGTTTGCCGCGATGTTGCGCGTTATCGTGACAGATCGCCTGCATCCCGCTTTCGACATGCTCAACGGCGGTTGCCGTACCGCGCTTCATACGCTTCGATCGACTCCGCGACGACTTCCTGCGCGCTTTCACGACCGTACATCTCCAGCACCGTCATCGTTTTGCCTTCCAACTGCTTATACACGCCGAAGAAATGTCGGATCTCCTGTACGATATGCGGCGGCAAGTCCTCGATATCCGAATACGCATTCCATGTCGGTTCGCGGAACGGCACCGCCAGCACCTTGATGTCCTCCGCCCCGTCGTCGATCATCGCGATATGTCCGATCGGATAGCACCGCACCAAAGACAACGGCGCAATCTCTTCGCTGCACAAAACCAATACGTCCAACGGATCGCCGTCGTCCGCATACGTCCGCGGAATAAAACCGTAGTTCGCGGGATAGTGCGTCGAAGTGTACAAGATGCGATCCAGGATCAGCATTCCCGTCTCTTTGTCAACTTCGTATTTGTTTTTGCATCCTTTCGGAATCTCGATACAACACAAAAAATCATCCGGACGCACACGCTCCGGACGAATGTCGTGCCAGACATTCATACCGCACCTCCTGCCGCGCCGCATCCGCGACGCGCTTCCGTTTATGATTATACAGGATAAACGGGCAAAAATCTATATATTATGCCAACTATTTTGCGCCGCCTTTCCGCATGCGCCGCGCGATACGCCGCGACTCTCCCTTTCTTTGTCCGGGCAGATTGCGATCTTTCGCCACAAATTTTCGTTTGTTTCCAAAAATCTTCTTCGATTTTATTGCCAAACCGCATCCGATATGCTAATATAATCTCGCACATACGCCGAAGTGGTGGAATTGGCAGACGCGCCGGACTCAAAATCCGGTGATGGCGACATCATGCGGGTTCAAGTCCCGCCTTCGGCACCACCCTAGCACACGCAAAAGGAGCGTACAAATATCTCCGAAAGCGTGTGTTTTTCTTTGTTTTTAAGCTTATTTGCCTACTTTTTCTCTCTTTTGCCTTACCGTATCTTCTCCCAACGGCAACTGCTCTCCGCTCCCAAATTAGGTTCTCATTGTACAAAAAGGATTTTTTTCGCTTTGCCATTGTACGAAAAGGATTTTTTTGCCTTGCGATTGAACAAAAAGGATTTTCCTTTTAATTATAATAATTATAATATTTTAATCTATAAAAAAATAAGAGCTACGGTTTTGCCGCAGCCCTGCTCTTCTCAATATTTCATTTTTTACTTTGGAACGCTAAATTGTAAGTTGTAAATCTAATACTTTTTTATTAGTTTTGAAATTAATGCTCTACAAGTGTTCATTTGAATGCAGGCATAAAAATTATTAGTTACTTCTTTACCTTTCCCAATTGTTGTTGCATTATTTGCATCTTCTTCTGTTTCCCAAAGAACAAAATCAGTCCATATTTCTCCTTGTAAGTAATGTTCCCACGAAATAAATCCCTTTGCTTTAGAAATGATTTCATCGTGTAATTTTTGCGTTAATTCTACAAAGTGTTCTTCACTTACACCTTTTTTAAGTTTATACGAAAATATCCATGCTGTTTTATTCATATATAAAATCCTCCTCAACAAATTACTGTTTATCGTACAATCATTATAGCAAAACAACTATCAAAAAGCAAGGACTACGAACTAAATCGTAGTCCTTGCTCTTACTTTACTATCTCTCTTACCTTGATTCCGCACTCGAACTCTATCTCTAACTCGTTTTCGTGAATGACTTTCATTCTCTTTACCAGGCTTTTGAACATTGACTTGTCGAATTCTTCAAGCATCGTTCCGTCTTGCATTAATCTTTTTACTGCGTCGATTCTATACTCCGCCAACTGCACCTTGGTCTGCTCGTCAAAGATTTCCGCTTTCTTAAGGTTGAGAGCATCTATCTCCATCTTCAGTTCTTTGGTTGTCCTTTCGTATTCTTCGCTCCCTATCTGTCCAAGTTGGCATTGTCTTAATGCTTGCATTATTTGGTCCTGAGCTTTTTGTATGCTCTCATCTATCTCTTTGGCATCTCTTCCACAATCGTCCGTAATTTCGCCTACAATCGTGTTTGTCAGCCTGTCGAGTATTTTGTCGCGCTCTTTTAATAAGCCGTTCAAAGCCTTTACAAACGCCTTCTCGATTGCATCTTCTTTAAGTGGTTTCGCACTGCAGTTTTGTTTGCCTGTATTTTCGTGCCGTTTGCATACCCATATATAATAGGTCTTGTATTTATTGTATTGCTGATGTCTTCGATATGTTTCTCCGCATTCTCCACAAGTTATTATACCGCTGAACGCAATTCAGCCTAAAATATGTTAAAAGACAGTCCATAAGAACTGCCTTAAAGATCTAAAATTCAATTATCATTGTATCCGTTCCTTATTGTGTCAAAGCACCTTTTCCAATATTGCTCCCTCTCCTTAATCTTCTCGGGATCATAAGACAAGCCGAAATATTCCAAAAGTGTATATGTGAAATATTGCTCGAAATACGCATCTCCCTCTTTTTCATATAAACGTCGTAATTTTACATTCCCACCATGCTTGCTACTTAGATAATTACCCCATCTCTGCGCAACTCCCTCTGTGCCAGTTGCGGAGCCTATATACAGCATACCATTGTTGGTATCGGTCAAGCAATAAACACCCGTTACCTTTTTCAATGCTTCATAATAAGTTGGCAGTATTCGTCCAGCAAAAACATCTCTCATTCTTGAATATGGCAGGTGCACACTATCGTATCCCTCAAATTTATCACCGCTATACATGCAAGGTAATATCTCTTTTACGACTATCGTAGGAAGCCTGTTTTCGATATTGAAAATATAACCTCCAAATGGGCTGTTCCTTTTATGATTAACTATTACACGCCCGAAAAAAGGCTTGTACTTTTCTATCGGCTCAACATCCGCTCTGCTATATTCTGGCACCGCCTTAATCACTGCCGCCGAAATAAACAACCACTCGTCATAACCAATTTGAATAAAGCTAAAAACCGGCTGCCCTTCGTAAAAATTCCTTCTGTTTCCAGACCAGCCCCAATATGAGCAATCTGTTGTTCCGTTTTCCTTTTCAGCCATATTACAACGAAGCCAACGATCAACGAAATACTCCGCACCTGTCCCCGCAGTTGTATTGAGTTCTATTTTTCCGTTCTTTATTTCATCGGGCATGAGATTAAGAACATCATTTAATAAAAGTTCCACTGTTTTCTCCTCTATTCCTATGTCACAATTTATAACTCGTACTCTTCGTAAAAGTGTAACTATAAATTGTCATAGCAAGTCGTTCGAGATATTCCTTCCTCTTCATTTTATTTATATCATACAATTCATATTTTTTCAACCATCATCTGTCCCATAAATGGTACAAGTACGCAGATTATCTAAATTTTTATCAAAGTATTAAGTTCGAATCCCGACTTCGGCTATTCTAGTTGGGTTGAATCACTGATGAAATCTGAGCTCCTAGAGTCCGAAATCAACAGTTGACTTGTTGCCTGTGCATCCTTTACACTGGTTTTGACATACTTTGGCGGTGGCAACGATTTTTCTGATGACCTGCTTGAAAAAGGCGAAATAACTTAGAAAGATTTCAACAACAAAATAAAAGATAGCCTTGTCGTCCCACTATATGCGTCAACGACAATAATCTAAAAAAGGAGTGATATTTTCACTTTTTTCTATGCTATTTTGTTTCTCCTCATTGTTTATATTCCATCATAAATGCTATAAAAAATTATCAGTTTTAAGCAACTTGATTTAATTTAATTAAATTAAGCCACCAAATTTCCCTTGAAACCCGCATTCTTTTATTTTATTTTCATACTCTTGAATATTATTTTTCTTTTTGTCATATTTAGTCAAATGCCAAACACAATCAGTTGTGTCCCTCATTCTTATGCAGATTTCCCGTATGTATTTCAAATCAACATCAGTATAAGAGAATCCTATTGAATATATATGTTTTATTCCCCCAATTCCCCCAATTCCCCCAATTCCCAGTATATCTTTTTCTTTCATCGCAAATTCTAATTCTCGAAAAAATGGCCAATGCTTTTCATTACAGTTATCAACTTCTTTCCTTAACTCATAATCTATATAATTTAGAAAGCATCCAATCAAAGGGGTGTCCTCCTTTTCTTCAAATAGATCTCCTTCTTTTCCATGTCCAAATACAATTTCCTTCCCCCTTATGCCATGAATATGACATATATTTTTAGGCTTGACTTTATACACTTCTTCTAATGTATCAGTATAATTAAATGTTAAATAAAAATCTTCTTCACTCATTATTTTTGAATATTTCTTTTTACGGCCGACACTATTAGTATCAATCGTTTGAATCCAATCGTTTATAAGTTCCCTAATTTTAGGCACACAAAAAGCCAAGTTGTCTTCCATTTCTTCCCTTCTATATTCATATCGTTCCCATTCAATCTTATCTTTATATATGTTCATCATTTCGTATATGTCTAGTTCTTCTTGTAAATCTTGCAATTTCTTTATTATTTCAGGCAATTCATTTTCAAGATCCCCCCATTTCTCATATTTATAAAATTTATCTATAATTTCCAATATAAATCCAGATAAAGATTCATAATTGACAGTTCTATCACCATATAGATCAGTTGCAGTCTCTGGCGTATAACGTCGAATACCATTACATGCATTTTCTAAATACTTACAAAAATCATTATAACTTGTTTTCAATTTATGTGACAAATCAAAACCGTTGCCTATAATAAAAAGTCTTTTCATTTGTGTATCCTTTAATTTTACTTCTTATATTATATGGTTTTTTACAATAACATGAAAGAGTTTTATTAAAATTTCTATATTTCACTTTCGTTTATATTAAAATTGACTTAGAATTTTGTTAATTAAAACAATGGGTTTAAGTCCCGACTTCGGCTATGAGCAAAGAGTTCAAATCCGATTTCGGCTATGCCCTAAAAAAATCCTCTTTGTTCATTGAACACAGCAAACAAAGACCTACAGAAAGTAGGTCTTTTGTTTTGCGATGCGAAGGCGCGAATACCGAATTCGTGACGCTCGCACGAGCCGCTTTCGCTTGCTCGCTATTCCGTCGCGTCGCTCCTTACAAGTCCCGCCTTGGAAGTCAAATTTTCCATACCGATTTGCCGAAAGATTGCGACGGTTTATATGGTTAATTCTGCGTACTTACAAGATACCGACAGTCGACTGCATGCCGATTCGAACGCGATTCGCGTTTGTCGGCATTGCGTTTTATTCTTTCCGTCGCCGCTCACAGTAAACACCGCACAAAAAATATCATATACTGTAGTAAGAAAACACGAAACCGTAAACCGCATACCGAGAATCGGCATCATCGAATATCACGCTTGTATACTACATATGCACCCCCTGCGACGGGGGCGAGATGTAGAAATT
>ERZ779629.30-NODE-30-length-73031-cov-17.661697_pt1 | contig 73031 bp, 108 predicted proteins | sample MGYA00514192_ERZ779629 | MGnify/ENA primary metagenome ERZ779629 (study PRJEB29562, sample SAMEA4376709) | mouse gut metagenome | isolation source: Cecum | study: EMG produced TPA metagenomics assembly of the A DSS colitis mouse model was used to assess the... | reverse complement strand
TCCCAAAAATTGGATTGGAAACAGCTTGTCCCATCGCAAATTTTAACAGGTTGTCTTTACACCATCGCCGCCGGAAAAGGCTTGTCCTACTAACAATCCAGTGTTTTCAACGGTTTCCAGCCATGTTGTTCTTGTATGGTCGCCCCATCTGCCGCCAAATCCTCTGTCAAATCCGCAATCATATCCCCGGTAACCTGGATACTGCCCGCACTCCAAGGCGCGCCTGAGGCGGCGGTGGGGTAGACGCCGGCAGTATGGTCGACAAAGTAGGCGTCAAACCCCGCGGTGCGGATCTGCTCCTCCGACAGATTGCGGGTCAGCTGGTGGACAATGGTGCCGACCATCTCCAGATGCCCCAGCTCCTCGGTACCGATGTCCGTCAGCAGCCCCTTCAGCTCGGGATAGGGCATGGAGAAGCGTTGGCTGAGATAGCGCAGGGATGCGCCCAGTTCGCCGTCCGGCCCCCCATACACCAATAGACGATGGAAATGAGCCTAAATCAAGACCCGGTAGGTGATGGTAAGCAGGGAGTTTTCCTTATCATAGATGCAGTTCTCGATGACAGACCGTGCCGCGTTGTTCTTCTCTTCCAGGGAGGCATCCGGGGATTGAAGTGTAGCCAACGCCTGGGCGATAGCGGTCTGGAGCTGGTTCTCCACGATGGCCGTGTCGGACCAGGCCTGGAGCTCTTCCAGTTCATTCTCTGCTTTGGATATGGAGCCTTCGATGTTGGTCTTCGCAACGGAGAAGTCCTCCAGGTTTAGGACGCCGGCCAAGTACGCCTCCTGGAGCCGCCCGCGCTTCACCTGGAGCTGCTTCACAGTTGCTTCCAGGCGGGCCAGCTCATGCCCGCCGCTGGCGTTGGTGTAGGTGATATTGTAGGCGAGAGGGGAGGTACTGGTGGCATCCTTCGTCAGACGGGCGATGATGGCTTTTTCCAGGGTCTCGGCCCGAACGTGCTGAGAGTGTCTACATCGGCCGCGAGCATAGTTGTTGCACTTGTAGTAGTGTGGCTGGGCGAAGATCAGTGTGGCACCGCAGGCGGCACAACGCACGATGCCGGAGGTCCAGCCCTTCAGCTCGGAGGTGGGGCGGGCCTTGTATCCCCACTGAGCTTTTACTGCGTCCAGTTGGCGCTGGGCCGCCTCCCAGGTCTCGACGCTGACCAGTGGCTCGTGGCCGCCGTCGGCCACGATGATATTCTCGTTGAAGAAGTCGCGCCGGGTCCGCCCCTCTGGATTCCAGCGGAGCTTCCCAATGTAGACCGGATTGCGAAGGATGTACTCCACGGTCCTGTTCTCAAAGAGATTGCCCCGGTGAGTACGGACGCCCATGGCGTTTAACTCCCTGGCGATGACATAGATTCCCTTGCCGGCCAGGAAGCTGTCAAAGATACGGCGGATATACGCGGCCTCTTCCTCATCAGGGACGAGTACGCCGTCTTTGACATGGTAGCCGAAGGAAGGGGTGGCCTGGAGCCGCCCTCGCTCTGCGTTGATTTTCATGCTGCGCTTGACCTCTTGGCTCAGCCGGATGGAGTAAAATTCGTCCATCCACTCGATGATCCGCTCTATGAGGGAGCCGAAGGGACCAGCAATCAGCGGCTCGGTGACGCTCACCACGTCGATATTACACTTGGAGCGCAGAATGGATTTGTAAAAGATGCTCTCTTCCTGGTTCCGGGCAAAGCGGGAGTATTTCCAGAGAAGGATGACGGAGAAGGGGCAGTCTGGAGACTTGGCGGTAGCAATCATCCGCATGAACTCCGGCCGCCGCTCCGCTTTCTTGCCGGAGATGCCGGCGTCAATGTAAATCTGGTCATCAAGTAGCAGGATGCCTTCGCGCTGTGCATACTTCCTGATTTCCTCCAACTGACTTTCCGGGGAGAGCTCAATCTGGTCATCGGTAGAAACGCGGATATAGGCTGCGCCGAATTGTGGCGTTTTTGGTTGAGTAGACATATCGATCACCTGTATATGGTCCAAAAATGAAGACAAAGATAGCAGGGAAAGCAGCTCCGTCTAGGCGGAGCTGCTTAGTTATTATACACAAAACGGATATGCAAAAATTATGTAATTCCATGAATGCAATGTATGATTGCCTCTTTGATTCCCGAATAATCGGCCCGAATAGTGCCTAAAAGTTGCAAGGAAGTGAGAGAGATAGTTTTCTGAGCGCCGCATACCTCATCCAGCTTTTTGGTGGAAATGACATAAAAGTCCCAGTCATCCAGCACCAGCGGGTCGGCCTTGTTGCGGTCCTTCTGCGTGTAATGGCAGAAAACGTAGACATCCGATTGCCGCTTAACCTCGCTGCGGTAGCCGGTTTCCGGGTCCCAGGCCCGTGCCGGCCGGATACTAAAGATGATGTTGGAGAGCTTGCTTTGCTCCCAAGACTGAAGATAGGCTGCGCTCTTGACCTCGATGTGAACGGCGTCGCGCTCCACCCCGTCCTGAGCCCACCGGTAGGGAAAGAGGACATCGTAGGGCCCCCAATCTTCCCGTGTGCCAGATAGGTCTAAGTTCAGAGCGGAAGATACAATGAACTCGCTGAAGGAACCGCGCTCTGTGTTGATGAGTAGATCGGATGAGTTCCAGGCCCAGTAGTCGCTGAGTAGGTGGCCAATGGGCATACCATCGAACATAATGTGCTCATCGCCGGTTCGCTGCTTCCCCATAGCAATCGTCTCCATTTCTCACAAAATTGGCTGAAAAAACTGTGTATCTTCACCAAATTACAACTTTTATAGAAAGAAAAAGTTGATTTATGTTGATTTTAGAGGGTTTTTAGAACGGGAAAAAATGGCAAAACGGAGTTGATTTGTTCAGAATATACTTATACCACACCGAAGAAAATGCCCCTACAAGCGATTCTAAGCCGTTTTAAGACCGGCCTCACACAACGGACATTTAAGGGTACAAAATCCGCCATATGGGGACACATCACCTGAAGTCTATGGTGATGACCTTGCAATCACTGGCCCTTTAGACAGCGGCAGCTTGCTCAGCCTTCTGCATCGTTTCAATGACGATATGCTGCTCTGTTGTCATATAGCGGTCCATGAGCGACCAGAGGACGTTGCGATCCGCGGCAGATGCTTTTGAGTAGCAGGAAATCAGGATGTTCACATCGGGGGAGGGCTGTGGGGCCGCAGGCGGTTCGTAACCGACGAGTCGGTCGAGGGACACGCCGAGTATCTCAGCAATCGCTACGGTGGTTTCGACATTCGGAGTCCTGTTGCCAGAAGTATACCTGGAGACAGTGACCTCAGTGGTTCCCAGCTTCTCCGCAAGAGCCCGCTGCGTCATCCCGCGCTTTTCGAGCAAAGATTTGAGGCTATTGGCAAAAGTGTTTTTGTCGTACATAGATATGTGCCTCCTAAAAAGGTTTGCTTACCGATTTTACAGTATCTTTCCCAAAAAGTAAAATAAACTTACCAAAAATATAAAATACTTATTGACATTACCGCGTCGGTAAGTTAGAATGAAGATACGGAAGGGGGTGAACACATGAACCGGCTGGAGCTCGAATACGCCAGAAAGCGCAAGCAGAAATCCAAGGCAGACATGGCCGCTGCAATCGGCAAGTCTGTGGTTTCCTACTCTAAGAAGGAGAGAGGCGAGGTCGGGTTCTCGGACGAGGAGAAGGTCATCATCGCCAGAGAGCTCGACCTTACCGGGGACCAGGTGAACGATATTTTTTTTGACGGCAGCTTACCATGTCGGTAAGTAGATACACAATCCTAACCGACAAGGAAATTGTACCGCAGAAGGGAGGTAAAGAAAATGGGGCGAGACGCTATGAAAGCCTGTGAGAATCCGTGCTTTCGGTGCAGGAAAGAGGCCGCAAAATACAACGACAAGCTGAACAGCCGCGAAGGTGCCGCTGAGATGCTGGGCGTTTCGGTATCGAGCCTCGCGGACTATGAGCTGGGAATCACGAAGGTTATCCCGGTGGATAAGGTCGTCCTGATGGCGGAGCTTTACAACGCCCCGGAACTGAAGGCTTGGTACTGCACTGAAGAGTGTCCCATCGGGAGAGGCTTCCCGATGCCATCCGCTGAGATAACGTCGGTCGAGAGGACGACGATGCAGCTCCTGAAGCAGCTCCGTGAGTCTGATGTCCAGGATGTAAAGAATACGCTCATTGACATCACGGCCGACGGCGTAATCAGCGAAGACGAACGTGCGGACCTCGAAAGGATACTTGAATACCTGGACGGGCTCATCAAGGCCGCCGGAGAGCTGAAGCTCATCGGTACGAAGGTCCTGGGGCAGAGCCGTTCGGAAAAATGATAGAAAGGAAGATGAGACCATGAAGAACACCTGCATTTCCTGTAAGCCCGGTGACACCGTTCAGCTCGCGGGCATTGACTTTGTAGTTCTGGAAGACCGTGGCCCGTTCAGCGGTGAGGGAGAGAGCCACGACCTGTTCATCCTGGCCCTGGAGGGGCAGGGAACGAGCCGGTTCGGTGACACCAACAACTACGCTGAGAGCGATCTGAAGAACCGGGTGGATGAGTGGCTGTACCGCCTGACCGAGAAGATGGCGGAGCAGGGGCTTGATGATGAGATTGACCTCATCCGCTCCCGCACGATCAGCCTGACCACGCTGGACGGCTACAAGGGATACGGCGACCTGGAGGTAAAGGCTGCCCCCTTAACGCTGGATGAGGCTCGACGGTGCGCTGAGGTTATGCCGGACCCGGACATCGCCTCTTGGTTGGCGACGGGCTGGGGAGGGCCGGAGCACAGCGGCGCGACGTTCGCGTTGATCGTCAGCACCAGTGGCTTTTGGAGCAACGGCAGCTGCTCCTTCGGTGGGTATGCTATTCGTCCGGCTTTGGTCGTTTCCTCTTCTCTCTTCACCTCTACTGAGCCGGACCTGAGCAACGTGTCCACGGATGACCTGCTGGGCGAGCTCCGCCGGCGCATCGGTGAAGAGTGGTGGCTGGGACGGTCGATGCTGCGAAAGCTGCTGCGGAGAAAACTCTGGGCTTCCGTATCCCGGACCACGTTGCGGAAGAGGTCCTGGCCCACACCAGGAGAAAGTGTGCGCTGAATCAGAAGCCGGACAGCTATCTTCCGCTGCTGTATGAGAACGAGCTGACTGACTACTACATGAGGCTGGCAATTAACCTGAGAGGAGGAATGTTCGATGTGTGCGATCTGCGGGCGCTTCCCGTGCGACAGCAGGTGTCCTAATGCGCCGGACCCGCCGACGGTGTTCACCTGCGCCTACTGCGGAGAACCCATTGTGCCGGGAGATGAGTACATGGAGCTGGACGGCTCCTACTACCACCTGGAAGACTGCGCCAGCGACGCGGCGGTGAGCCTGTTGCTGGAGAAGTGCGGTGCCAGAACCGGAGTTGCGGAGGAGGGTGACGGATATGACGGGTAGTATCCATATTCCGCAGTTCCCTGAGCTGACCTTCGATGAGTTCACGCACACCTACCGGCTGAACGAGCTCATCATTCCCAGTGTGACGACGGTGATGAAACTGCTGTCCGATGACTTCTACCGCGCTGTGGACCCGGATGTGTTGGAACGGGCGGCCAGGAGGGGGACGGCTATCCACAACGCCGTCGAGAATTTCGCCAAATTTGGCATTGAGGACATCCCGCCGGCCTATGCCGGATACTTCCAAGCGTTCCGGGAGTGGTGGGAGCTGCGCCAGCCGGAGGTCCTGGCGACGGAGTGCAGGGTCTACCACAAGATTCTCCGCTATGCCGGAACCGCTGACCTGCTGTGTGTTATCGGCGGGCGCGTGACGCTGGTGGACTACAAATCCTCGGCTCAGGTCAACTCGAAGCTGTGCGCCGTTCAGCTCGAAGGGTATGACCGGGCGTTTGAGAGCCACGGGGTGAAAATCGAGGACCGGCTGATACTCCACCTCTCCAGAGACGGGAGGTACTCCGAAGTCCCGTTCCAGCGCAGTACGAAGTGCTGGTCGGTGTTTTCGGCCCTGATGACAGTCAGAAACTACATGAACGAATAATGAGGAGGAACGACAGATGAAACAGGCAGAGACGTTAGTGGCTCAGGTCACGCAGGCGGAGCTGATGGATGAGCAGCAGCTCAACAGGGAAGTGACCGACATCGAGTTTCAGGCCGAGGCCATGGTCATCCAGAACGATGAAGACTACGCCGCCGCCGGTGAGTTCGGCAAGCTGCTGAAGCAGAAAGCGGCCCAGGTGACGAGCTTCTTCAAGCCCATGAAGGACAGTGCGTACCAGGCCCACAAAGCGGTCTGCGACCGGGAGAAGGCTATGCTCACTCCCCTGAAGAACGCTGAGAAGACGGTCAAATCCGCTATGAGCAACTACTTCACGGAGCGGGAGCGCCAGCGTAAGGCTGCTGAGGAAGCCGCCCGCAGAGCTGCCGAAGCGGAGCGGGAAAGGAAGCTCCAGGAGGCCGCTGAGCTGGAGACGGCCGGAGACAAGGCCGGTGCTGAGTCCGCCATGGAGGAAGCGATGGTCATGGATGAGGCTGCGACCTACACGGTGCCCGTGGCGGCCAAGCCGAAGGTGTCCGGCGTGACGGCCAGCAAGGACTGGGAAATCACTGACATCGACCCGAAGACGGTGCCCCTGTCCCTGGCCGGCATTGAGCTCCGGCCCGTTGACACCGCCGCCGTCATGCGGTTGATCCGCGCTTCCAAGGGAACGATTGAGATTCCCGGCGTCACCTACAAGCAGGTGGCGAAGATGAGCTTCAGGAGGTGAAGACAGTGAGCACAGCGATGAGCAAGGCTGAGCAGAACGCTTTGGCCGTCAGCTATGAGGTGCTGGGGACCCGCGTGGACCTCGACCTCCAGTTTGTGAAGAAGTACCTGGTGCGGGGCAGGGCGGACTTGACCAGCGACCAGGAGGTAGTGTTCTTTATGAACACCTGTAAGATGCAGGGCCTGAACCCGCTGGCCCAGGGCGAGGTTTACCTCATCAAGTACAGCAAGGATGACCCGGCCCAGTTGGTCGTGGGCAAGGACGCCTATCTCCGCAGAGCGTACAGCAACCCGGACTATCTCTACAAGAACGACGGCATCGTGGTCCAGCGGGGGAGCGACATCATCCAGAAGGAAGGCTGCTGCCTGTACCCCGGAGAGGTCCTGATTGGTGGCTGGTGCCGCGTTCACTTCATGCGGAACGGGAAGGAGCGGGAGACCTTCAAGGAGGTGGCTTTCGCTGAGTACAACAAGGGACAAGCCAACTGGAAGTCCAAGCCGGCCACGATGATTAACAAGGTGGCTGTCAGCCAGTGTGTGCGCGATGCCTTCCCGAAGGACTACGAAGGGCTCTACTCCGAGGATGAGATGGTGGCCTCCGGCGCCATTCCTGCGGACTACAAGGTCATTGAGGAGGACCCTCCTCCGGTGGAGGATGACACCCCCATCACCCAGGAACAGCGTCAGATGCTTTTTACGACTGCCCAGAAGGTCTTTGGTAAAGATGAGGGCAATCAGGTCATCAAGTCCATCATTGACCGGATTGGCTTGACCTCCACGGCGGGGATGAATCAGTCTCAGTATGAGCAGGTCACGCTGATGCTGATGGAAGCCTGCGAGGAATACCGGAACGCGCACCCGCCAGAGGAAGGTGAGAAGCCCGATGGAGGCGAGAGTAAGTAACCGAGCTGCGGAGTCCCCCGTGAGAAGGCAGGTGATGATGGGATGGCATGGGTAAGCGTCCATCAGGAAGTGGACGGCTCAAAACTGAGGCGGCTGTATAAGACCATAGGGTGCTCCAAGTTTGAGGCCCTGGGCATCCTGAATTTTCTGTGGTTCTGGGGAATGAAGAACGCTGATGAGACGGGCCTGGTATCGGACGCAGACCTGGAGGTGCTCAGCCGGTATCTGTACGGCTGTGGAGAGGGCTCCACTCTTGACATGGGGAAGGTGGTCCAGGCCCTGGCTGATGTGGGCTGGATAGATATGGCGGCCAGCGGTTTCTATATCCACGACTGGGACCAGTGGCAGGAACAGTGGTATAAGCTCCAGAAGAACAGGAAGCGAGACGCCGAGCGCAAGCGCAGAGATTATGCGGAGACGGTAATTCAGCCAAGAGAAGCACCAACGGAAAACCGGACGGAGGAATCCGCAAAGAAGTCCGGCGAAAAGAAGAAGGCTGGGCCGGAGAAGAAAACCTATGCTGAGTTCGTGAAAATGACTGAGGCCAATTACGCTCGGCTCGTTGAGCTGTATGGAGAGTCGTTCACCGCGGCCTGCATCACAAAGCTGGACCTTTACAAAGGGTCGAAGGGCAAGACCTACAAAGATGACTACCGGGCCATCCTAAGCTGGGTGGTGCGGCAGGTCAATGAAGATAACCCTGGACTGATGAATAAGAGTCGGGGGGAGTCGGCCGGGGCGTCTCCTGGCGGCGACAATCCGTATGCAGAATGGGGTGAGGCAAGTGAATGATATGGCGGGAGAGATGTCCGGCATCATGGGGCACATCATACGAACTGCTGAGAAAGCCAATCCGCCGGAGGACGGCGACTACATAGACGAGGAAGGCTTCCTCTGCTGCGGAAAGTGCCATACCAGGCGCCAGGTTGAAATTGATATGCCTGACCTCAGCAGGGAACCGTACGATCCGACCGTGACAATCAGACGGAAGGTCCCGGTGTCCTGCCGGTGCAGGGCTGAGGCTCAGCGAAAAGAAGAGCTACGAGAGCAGCAGGAGAAAGAGATGGCCGCGATTAGCGCCCTGAAGAAACAGAGCCTGATGGATGAGCGGCTCCGTGGCGCAACCTTCGGAACCTTCCGAACGACGAAGGATAATGCCTGGAACCTGAAGCTGTGCAGGCGGTTCGCTGAGCACTTCGACGAGATGCTGGAGAAGAACCAAGGCCTCCTGTTCTACGGTGACGTGGGAACCGGGAAGACCTTCGCGGCGGCCTGTATCGCCAACTATCTGCTGGAACGGCGAATACCGGTGGTGATGACCTCTTTCGTGAAGCTGCTGGATTCCATGAAGGGCTTCCGCGATGATGATGAGTCCCTGATTGTCCGGCTGAACAAGGCGAAACTGCTGGTCATCGACGACCTGGGCGCAGAGCGGGACACTGACTTTGCTCTGGAGAAGGTCTATAACGTCGTGGATAGCAGATACCGGGCCAAGCGCCCAATCATCTTGACCACCAACCTGAGCATGGAAGAGATGAAAGAAAACCTGGACATCCGGTACACCCGCATCTATGACCGCATTTTTGAGATGTGCTACCCGATGCAGTTCAAGGGCCTGTCCTGGCGGAAGGGTGAGGCGGCCCGTAGGTACAACGACATGAAATCATTTTTGGAGGGCGACGATGGATAGAGCATACATCGGCCTGGAGGCGGACCGGCTGACCGTGGCCGCCATCCTGGTGAAAAACAAGTACACGGTCAGGCAGGGCTCCGAGAAGCGAGAGGGGAGCAAGAGCTATGACTACTTCCTGGAGTTTGAAAGGAACCAGGATAGTGGCAGGCGGACGGTGAAGAAGGATGAGGGCTGAGGTCTGTATCTATGGGGAGCCGCAGGGCAAGGGAAGGCCCAAATTCTCCACGGTATGCGGCCACCCGAAGGCCAGGACCCCGGAGAAGACAGTTATCTATGAGAACCTGGTCCAGACTGAGTATCGCCGCCAGTCTGGGCTCCGGTTCCCGGATGACGCGATGCTGGATGTCCGGGTCTTCGCCTACTACGCCATTCCGAAGTCTATCAGTAAGAAGAAGCGGCAGGCCATGCTGGATAAGAAAATCCGGCCCACGAAGAAGCCGGACGCAGATAATGTGTGCAAGGTCATCTGCGATTCCCTGAACGGTGTGGCCTACCGGGATGACACTCAGATTGTGGATTGTATGGTCAGGAAGTTCTACGGAGAGGTCCCGCGAGTGTTAGTCACCATCGAAGACATCAAAACAGATTAGGAGGAAAAGCCATGTGCAAAGCCAATGATTTGCCGCTGTCGCTGAAGAGCGACACGTTTAACGCCCTGTGCTCTGACTTCGACCAAATCATCCGCAGCACCCTGATCGGCATGGAGGAGACGGAGCAAGATGTGGCGGAGGTCAACGTCAAGGTGAAGATTACCCTGACCCCGGACTCCGCCCCGGACTTCAGCGTGGCCGGCGGCCAGCAGACCAGGGCTATCACGAAGCCCAAGTTTGACCATACCGTCAGCGCCGTCATCCAGAAGAAGGAGAAGAAGACCGGTACGCTGTCTGGCAACTATGAGCTGGTGTGGGACCGGGAGAGCTGCTGCTATGTCATGCGTCCCATCGACAACGGCCAGGTGTCCATGTTCGACAAGCAGGAAGGCGACGGCCGGGAGAACGGCGGCGATCTGCCCAGCAATGCCCTCCCGGCGCCTCGGCATCCCGCGCTCCCCGGCGAGGTCATAGACGCCGATTACGAGGTCATTGAGGATACCAAGACCGAGGGGGATAAGAAGGACGGGGACGAGGCGGAGGACGGTTCTGGCGGCGGCCACACGGACCCGAAGGTCCTTTTTGGGTACATGAAGCAGTATGTCGGAGCGGAGATGAAGGTGCTGGAGTCCATGGGCAACTACACGGTCAGGACTATGGAGAACCAGATTATTCTGTCCTCTGCCTATAAGCCCACGGACCGATTTTACTGCTCCCCGGAGAAGCTGGCACCTCATGTCGGTCACTCCGTCGTGTGCATCGGATACGGCCAGGATGAGATTGTCAGCATCTCCATTGAGTGCGAGGACTGCAACGAGGTCCTGTTTGAAATCGAGGCCCCGCCGGAAGATGAGCCGGAGGCCCCCGGCGGCGAGGAGGACGACGGCTATAAGTACAACGACCCCGAAGAGGGGGAGTGACCCGTGTACTACGGAACCTGCTTCCTGTGCGGGAAAGTGGGGCCCCTGGAGGAACATCATGTTTTTCCGGGGGCCCTCCGCAAGAAGTCGGAGAGGTACGGCCTGAAGGTCGGTCTGTGTGGGGAGAGCTGCCACCGGAATGGGCGAACCTCTGCCCACCAATGCCGGGAGACGGCGGATGCCCTGAAGCAGTTCTGGCAGATACGGTACATGATGCAGCATAGGGCCAGCGTCTCAGACTTCCGCGCCGAGTTCGGTAAGAATTACCTGGACCTGGACTATTACGACGATGAGAGGAGCTACCCCATGAATGTCATAGCGATTAGCGGGCGCATGGTGCGGGACCCGGAGCTCCGGCGCTCCCAGAGTGGGAAGGCCGTGGCATCGTTCACCATAGCGGTGGACCGGCCGGGGGTGAAGGATAAGACGGACTTCATCGACTGCGTGGCCTGGGAGAAGAAGGCTGAGTTCGTCAGCCGGTACTTCCACAAGGGCCAGCGCATCGAGGTATCCGGCATTATCACCTCCAGAACCTATGAGAAGGACGGACAGAATCGGAAGTCCGTGGAGGTCAGGTGCGACCAGGTGTTCTTTGGTGACAGTAAGAAGTCTGATGACTTGGAGCCTACCACGCCGGCCGCGCCCCAGACTGAAGGAGTTCAGGAGATGGAGGACGGCGGCGACGGGCTACCGTTCTAAGGAGGACGAGCTATGAAAATCCTGGTAGCCTGCGAAGAAAGCCAAGCAGTCACCATAGAATTACGGCGGTTGGGCCATGAAGCCTATTCTTGCGACATAGAGCCGTGTTCGGGCGGCCATCCTGAGTGGCACATCCAAGGAAATGCCCTGATAATACTCAATGGGCACATGAGCTATTGCCGTCACGATGTTTATAAAGCTCCGTTCCCGCTTTTCAGAACACAGGACGGCAGTTTCCATACTCTTCCGCGTCGCTGGGATATGATTTTAGCATGGCGGACCTGTTTGGGCCGTGGGTGCCGACCTCCTGGATTGCTGAGGTGTTCAAAGCCTGCCTGCTATCCCCTCAGCATCGCTACCTGTTCCTGACGAAGTACCCTGAGCGGTATCTGGAGCTGGATGCGGCCGGGACTCTTCCGCACCAGGAGAATTTCTGGTACGGCTCCACCGCCGCCAACCCGGAGACGGACCAGATGTTTTACTCGGACCGGTTCAACACGTTCGTCAGCATGGAGCCCCTGTTGGGGCCCTTCGGCCACCCCGCTATCGGTGCCCTGGACTTCATCGACTGGTTCATCATCGGGGCGGAGACGGGGAACCGGAAGGGGAAAGTGGTCCCGGAGAAGGCATGGGTGAAGGAAATCGTGGACTACTGCGATGCTGTCGGCAAGCCGGTGTTTATGAAGGACAGCCTCATCCCCATTGTTGATGAGGCACTGTGGCGGAGATCGTTCCCGTGGGAGGGATGAAGCCATGAGGACCTACACTGTAACCAAGTATGGCCCGGATGATTATGCCGCTCTTGATAACATGAGTAGGGCAGAGGTTGCCGAGCTGTTGGAGAATCTGGAGGGTAGCTGGATGCCCGGAAAACCATCCGGCTACTATTCCGGGAAAGAACTGGATGAGAGTGAGTATTTTCTCTTGAAATACTGCAAAGCGTTGGATTTGGCCGCAAAATGGCTCAAGGAGGAGAGAACATGAAAGAAAAGTTCCTGGAAATCTACCGTGAGAATATCACCCGCCCCGGTGCCGAAGAGTTCCTGAAGTGGCTGGAGTCCACCGACTTTTTCACGGCCCCGGCCAGCACCCGCTTTCACCTGTCTCGCCCCGGCGGGTTGGTGGAGCACAGCATCCACGTCTACGAGCGCCTTCTGAAGCTCTGCGATACCGAGAACGGAGAGAAGTTCCTCTCTGCGAAACTGCCGGACGATGAGACCATTGCCATCTGCGGACTCCTGCATGACATCTGCAAGGCCAATTTCTACGGGGTGGAGATGCGGAACCGGAAGAACGAACAAGGCCAGTGGGAGAAGTACCCGTTCTATGTCGTGAACGATCAGCTCCCCTACGGCCACGGAGAGAAGTCGGTCTACATCATCTCCGGCTTCATGAAGCTCAGTCGGGAGGAAGCTATGGCGATCCGCTGGCACATGGGATTCTCCGACAACGAGTTTAAGGCCGGGGGATACTCTGTGGGCAACGCCTTCGAGAAGTTCCCCTTGGCTCTGCTAACCCACATTGCCGACCTCCAGGCCACCTACTTGGACGAAGTGGAGGAGGGCCAGTCATGAGAAAATGTAGAGCTACAATTTGGGAAAACAGAGAGCCGGTCCCGGTGGAAGGTTTGTTCCACCGGTGGGCTCAGCAGTTTGAGGACTGCGGGGACGCTGGCATCGGAAACTACACTGTCGCCCTCATTGAGCTGGCGGACGGCAGGATTGTGGAAGCTGCCCCTGATACGGTAGTGTTCACCGAACCGGCCCAGCAAGCACCGCTCTCCAGCCGATAACAGCAAAAGAATCAATCAATCCTTCACCCGGAGATGTCCCAGCGGCTCCATTCGGGTGATACAAAGAAGATATTGGAGGAATCTCCTGTATGAACGAAGAGATGACAGTATACCAAAGAGCCATCGCACAGTGGGGAGAGGACGCTCAGCTAAAGATGGTCCTGGAAGAAATGTCAGAGCTCCAGAAAGAAATCTGCAAGCTGTGGCGAGGAAAAGATAACCGGGATGCCATCGCTGAAGAGGCGGCCGATGTAGAAATTATGATCGGACAGTTGAAGGTGATGCTGAACATTGTTGAAGATGTCCGGCAGCACAAACGGAACAAGCTGCTGAGGTTGCAGAAGAGACTGGAGGGGGAGGTGCAACCGTGAAGGGCGGGAATATGGACATATCATGTAGCCGCTGCGGAGCTTCCCAGTCATTCTGGTACAGCGCAGCGAACGTCCTGAAGCTGGTCTATACCGAAGGCTGGCGGAGCTACGGCTCAGCCCTCTACTGCCCGAAGTGCTCTGCCACCTGGGATGAGCGCAACAAAGGCCGCCCGTTCCCAGAGCCGGAGGCGGCCGTCGGAGTCATCGACGAATGGTATCGCCGGAGTAAAAGGAGGTACAGTCCGTGAAGAAAGAAGTCTACCAGCAGGGAGCCCCCGGCGAGAAGTACGGCATCTGGAACGCTCAGCGGAAGTGCTGGCAGTTCGGCATCTGCGAGGACACCCCCATGCTGGCCGTGGCCCGCCTGTTCCAGAGAATCGGGGAGGATGCCCGGAAGTGGCGGTTTGAGCCGCGCCCTCTGCCCAAAAACATTAGGAGATCCGAGAATGAGTAAAGAGCCTGAGAGCGGAGCGATCCGCAAGGTCCCCAAGGCTGAGTCCGGCCTGACCGACTGCGTGGAGATGTTCGCCAACGCCAACGTCACGTCCTTCAGCCGGAAGAAGGGGAAGATACAGGGCATCGCCGGCAGCGGCATCGCCAAGTGCAGGATGACGGCGAGCTACGAAAGTGGCGTAGTCTCCATATCCCTGAGAAGCGGGAAGCCCCTGATGGTATCCGTCCGCCTGGATGAGATGATGGCCCTGCTGCAAGCTGCGGCCGCCAGGTCTGCCGAGACCAAGGAAGAGAAGAAGTAACCCGGCCATCCGTTCCCTTCCCCCGGAGGGGGGAGGGGGCGGGAGGCCAGTAAGGAGGAAGCCATGGCAGGAGGAAAGCAGGGACGGCTCAGTGATGAGCACATCCAGAGAATCGTTGAGATGACCCTGGAGATTCAGAAGCAGAAGGAGGCTGAGGAGCGGAAGGCCAGGTATGACCGTCGCTTTATGAATACCAAGCTCCTGCTGAAGAATTTCAGAGCGTTCGCAGACATGGAGAACAGTTCCATCTACGAAGCCTCCCAGTGCAGCGACGACGCCTACGAGATACTCAGCACTATGTTCGACCAGCCCTCCATGGATGAGCTCCGCGTGGAGAGCATCAAGAAGAGCGCCGGAAGGACCAAAATCATCATGGAACATATCAGAGCTGCGCTGGAAAGCTACCAGAAACATTGTCTCAGAACCGGCCGAACAGAGGATGAGCGCCGGTATCGTACCATCTGCCGCCTCTTCATCGACGAGGAAACCATGACCGCCCAGGACATCGCAGCAGATGAGCACGTCGATGTCCGCACGGTCTACAATGACATGAACGAGGCAATTTCGGCCCTGACGCCCAGGATTTTCGGTATTGATGGGCTGAAGCCGGCGGACATTTCAAAAAGTCTTCATTGACAATACAATAACCGCTATGGTAAGGTGTAGGAGCAAAGGCTGGATGTGTCACCCCTAAAAAGAGGTTTTTCCACTCCGCCGCCTCGCTCCAGAAGGTCAGAAAAAACCCTTGAAATCAGGCATTTTTGACTTGACAAGGCCGCCATAATGGGTAGAATGAAAGTATGATACCAATTACCGCAGCGGTGAACAAGGAGTGAGTGAGATGGTGTATACCAGTAGATATAGCAATCCTGAGCTGAAGAGCGGAAAGTATATGACGGTCCGCATTTCGCTGGGGAGCCCCAAGTGGCCCATCGGCTACAGCCTGGATGCTGAGATGGCGGACCTGATGCCGTTCGGCCTCCTGAACAAGTTTGAGGAGTACGAGGACTTCGAGAGAGCGTACTTCGACCGGCTGAACCAGAAGGGAGTCCAGAGAATCCAGGCCCAGCTCCAGAGGTTTGAGCGGAGCGGCAAAGATGTCGTGCTACTCTGCTATGAAGACATCCGCAAGCCTGACTTCTGGTGCCACCGTCGGACATTTGCCGACTGGTGGATGAGGCAGACCGGGGAGGAAATCCCGGAACTCTTCGACCCGACCCCGGACCCCACAAAAGCCCGTCAGGGCCCGTCTAAGAGGGGCTCGCAGACACCCCCTACCACATTCCAACTGGAGCAGCTCGCGCTGTTCTAAGCGGATACAGGGCCCTACAAAGGCCCTCATGCGAAGTTAGTCTAACGGAGGACGCCGGGCTACCCGCCTGGAGGCGCAGGTCCGAACCCTGCACTTCGCTCCATATCAACAGGCGAGAGAGCGGTTGCGATAAGCAGCCGCTCTTTTGCTATGACTTCGAGGAGGGTAGCGTATGTTCTACGGCTCAGTACCGGCGGAAGCTCAGGCCATTATGAACAAGATCGTGAAGGCGTGGGATGTGTCCGACATTTACGTCGGGTGTTCCGGCAACTTCACCTTGGAGAAGTTCATCGGTCCCCTTGAGCAGTTCCGCCTGCATAGCAACGATGTGACGATGTACTCACTCTGTCTGGGGGCTCACTTCATGCGGGAGCACGTTCCCCTGGAGCTGTCGGAGGAGGGGGAGGCGATGTTCCCTTGGCTCCCTGAGTACATGAAGACGGACGTGGACCGGCTTGCCACCATGCTGCTGTGCTCCAGAATCGTCGCCTTCACTGACAAGGGCGACAACCCATATTACAAGATGATGCTGGAAGAAAGTGTCCGCCAGTTCCCGACCATGCACGAAAAGACAGTGGCGAAGGTGAGCGCGAACACCCTGACCATATCCAGCTATTTCAACGGAGACGCGGCCGAGTTCGTGAAGCAGGCCCCGGCTGATGCCGGCTTTATCTCATTCCCGCCGTTCAAGAAGGCGGGAAAGGCTTTTGTGAAGGACTTCGCAAAGCTGGAGAAGATGTTCAAGTTCACGCCTCCTGAGTACGGCTTCTTCGACGAGCAGTCCCTGGTGGACTACTTCCGGCAGATTATGACGAAGAAGGAGTGGTGCTTCGGTACGGATATGCGCCTGCCTGCTGATGAGTTCGGGGAGCACCTGAAGGGCATGACGAAGACCACCAACAGAGGAATCCCCATCTACCTATACGCGAGCTCTGGTCATCCTCAGATTGTCACACCGCTTCAGTCCACGACCCAGGCCAACATCAAGAAGTTCGGGCAGGGGATGGAGATGGGCGACGACATCCGGCTCTTCGAGCTGTCGAACGATGCCTTCCAGACGTTGCGGAGCCAGTACATGAACATCAACATCCGCCCAGGCTCAGCCACCCTTGCCATCGGCGTGGTGGTGGCGGCTACCTCATCGGTGTGTACGCCTTTTCCGCTGGCCCGACCGTGGCCCAGTGGGATAAGCACATCGAGACGCCGACGGTCTACCTGCTGTCCGACTTCCCGGTCGAGCCCACGGACTATAAGCACCTGGCGAAGCTGGTGCTGTACGCTGCGCTCTCGAAGGAGAGCAAGCGAATCGCAGAGCGCATCACGAAGCGGCGGGCGGCCTCCCTGGTCACTACCGCCTTCAGCAAGAACCCGGAGAGCATGAAGTACCGCGGGCTGTTCAAGGTGCTGAACCGGAAGCACAACGATTCGCTCCAGAAAGCTGACTGGGCAAAGGACATCGACCCGGCCAACGCCTACTATATGCAGCCGTATGAAATCAACTACGGCGCCCCCCTGGGTCAGTGGACCTTGAAGGAGGGGCTGGCCCTCTGGAAGAAGAAGCACTCGCAGAAGCGGTAGAAGGAGGAGTTGCTATGATTAACACGCGCATCATCGAGATCGACCCCCGCGAGCTGAAGCTGCTGAAGATGAACGCCCGCTTCATGCGGCATGAGGAGTTCCAGCGTCTGGTGGCGAATGTGAAGAAGGACGGGCAGCTCACCTCGGCCCCCTTCGCGGCCCTGGACCCCGCCGACGGCAAGTACGAGGTGCTGTCCGGTAACCACCGGGTCCAAGCTGCTGTCTCCGCCGGCCTGGAGAAAATCCCCTGCATCATCACGGACGACGAGATGTCCGAGGAGCAGCGCATCGCCATCCAGCTCTCCCACAACGCCATTGCGGGTCAGGATGACCCGGATGTCCTGAAGAAGCTGTATGACAAGATTCTGGACATCGACCTGAAGGAATACTCCGGCTTGGATGATAAGACGCTGGGGCTGCTGGACAAGGCCAGCTCTCAGGCGATGAGTGAGGCCAACCTGGAGTTCCAGGTCCTGAGCATCGTGTATCTGCCTGATGAGCTGAAGGAAGCCCAGCGCGTCATCGACAAGGCGCGGGAGGCCGTGAAGACCGGCAGCGCCGTGTGGCTGGCGCGAGACAGCGAGTATGAGAAGTGGCTGGACGCCCAGGAGACAGCTTCCTCCGCCTACAACGTGAAGAATGTGTCTGCGGCCATGCAGCTTATCTTTCGCATCTTCGAGGAGAACCTGGGCCAGCTCGCTGAGGGCTGGGAGGGCGCTGACCCGAAGAACGACAATTCGATGTGGGTCCCGCTGTCCACGGTGATCGGCCGCAGCAAAATCCCTGTTGGGAGTGCGAAGGTCATCAAGAAGGCCCTAGACCGCATGGTCGGCCACGGCGACATCACCAACAAGAATTTGTGGGAGGGCCTGGAGTATCTCTGCGCCGACTACTTAGGAGGGGATTGATATGCCGCAGCCCAGCGCATACAACGAGCAGTATCACAAGGACTGGGCGTGGTCGCTGTCGCTGAAGGGCGCAACTGATGATGAGATGGCGGAAGCCTTCGGTATCTCGGTCCGAACCCTCCATCGGTGGAAGAAACAATACCCTGAGCTGAAGGAGGCCATCGACCACGGGAAGTCCGTGGCTGACGCCAAGGTCAAGCGCAGTCTCTATGAGCGGGCTGTCGGCTATGATGCCAGAGACGTGAAGCAGGTCATTTCAACGGAGAAGGCGACCGGTCGGCAGGTGGTGGAAAAGACTGAGGTGACAACGAAGCATATCGCCCCGGACACCATGGCTATCATGTACTGGCTCAATAACCGGAGCAAGGGGGAGTTCTCTCAGCGGCAGGAAATCACCCTCGGCGGTGCCGTGAAGACCTCGCCGATGGAGAAGCTGACTGAGGATGAACTCCGCGCCCTGGCCCGGATGGACGGGGAGCAGGATGGCGAGGAGTAGCCGCTCCATATCGTCAGCTCTGAAGAAGTCCATCGCCACCGAAGCGCGGTACGAGCTGGCGAGACGGCACTACGCAGATTATGTCCAGCTTGTTCATGCAGGCAGGTGGAAAAGAGCCAGACACCTCGACCTGGTGTGTCGAGAGCTGGAGAATATCATGTCCGGCCAGACAAAGCGGCTGATGATTTTCATGCCGCCCCGCCACGGAAAGTCAATGACCGTGACAGAGACCTTCCCCTCCTTCTTCCTATGCAAGAACCCGGAGAAACGGGTCATCGAGATCAGTTACAGTGGCAGCCTTGCCCAGCAGTTCGGCAAGCGTAACCGCGATAAGGTTGAGGAATATGGCCCGGTCCTGTTCAATCAATATCTATCACCCGTGCATCATACGAAGACCAACTGGGACCTTCAAAATGGCACTGGGGGCATGATTTCAGTCGGCATCGGCGGTTCCATTACGGGCTACGGTGCCGACCTTCTGATTGTAGATGACCCCATTAAGAACCGGGCTGAGGCTGAATCCCAGACCTATCGTGAGATGCTGTGGAGTGAGTACCAGTCCACGGTCAGCACCCGTCTTCACGCCGGCGGCGCGGTTATCATCATTCTGACCCGGTGGCACGAAGATGACCTAGCCGCCCGCCTCCTGAACCCTGAGTATGGGAAGGTGGAGGATTGGAAAATCATTTCGCTTCCTGCGATATGCGAGGACGCGGAAGATGATCCGCTCGGCCGGGAGGTGGGGGCGGCCCTATGGCCCGCCGGCGGATACGATGAGTTGTGGGCTGCTCAGCAGAAGGAGACGGTGGGGACCTACGCCTGGTCCTCGCTGTATATGCAGACGCCCACGCCCAGCTCCGGCGGTATGTTCAAGCGGGAGTGGTGGAAGCGGTGGGCTGCGCTACCCTCTGGCCTCTACGACTATCTGCAATCGTGGGACTGCACCTTTAAGGACAAGGACAGCTCCGACTATGTGGTGGGTCAGGTGTGGGCCCGGAAGGGCGCAGACCGCTACCTCATCGACCAAGTTCGCGGCCGCATGACCTTCACGGAGACGCTGAACGCCATGCGGGACCTGTCTGCCAAGTGGCCTCAAACCGCGCGGAAGCTGGTAGAGGACAAGGCCAATGGCACCGCGGTCATCGACGTACTTCGGAAAGAAATCCCCGGCATCGTACCCGTGGAGCCGTTCGGCGGCAAGGTAGTCCGCGCCCATGCGACGACAGCCGTAGCTGAGGCAGGGAACGTATACATCCCGGCTGCGAGTGTGGCCCCCTGGGTGGGTGACTTCGTGGAGGAGATGGCTTCGTTCCCCAGCGGTGCCCACGACGACCAAGTGGACTGTTATTCCCAGGCGAACGCCTACTACAACGAGAGTACAGCGTTTGACCTGACATCCCTTATTTCCTGATGGAAGGAGCGAAAGACTATGCGTACCCCCCAAAGCGAATTGGAGCGCCGGCGGCTGAATGAGCGCGGCCGCCAAATCCTTCTGAGGAAAGAAGGGAAGGCCGTCCGGCCTCAGCGCGAGGACGGCTATGTCAACCTGCTGAACAAGTACGGGACCCAGCAAGATAGCTCAGAGGCGTACCGCTATGAGCGGGAACCCATCATCCCGGACATGCAGCTCACCGGCCTCTACGAAGGGAACGGGCTGTTTGCGAAAATCATCGACACCCCGGCTGAAGAGGCTCTGAAGCATGGCTTCGACCTGAGCCTGAAGAACGATGAGCTGGACGCCTTCGTGGAGGACGCCCTTGACGCCCTGGAGTGGGAGGAGAAGGCGGCAACAGCTATCAAGTGGGCGCGGCTCTACGGCGGCTCCATCATCGTCATGCTGATCGACGACGGCCGGGGCCTGGAGGAACCGGTGGACTGGAAGCACATCCGCAGCATCGACGAGCTGAGGGTCTATGAGCGGGCGGTGGTCCAGCCCGACTGCTCCAGCCTGTATATGCAGGACTATGGCGGGAGGGGCGTGGGTAACCGGGTGTCTAAGTTCGGACGCCCTGAGTTCTACTATGTGTCCAGCGTCTACGGCTCATTCACGGTGCATGAGAGCCGGTGCCTGCTGTTCCGCAACGGCGTCCTGCCTGAGCTGACCACAAACACGACCTATCAGCTATGGGGGATGCCTGAGTACATCCGAATCCAGCGGGCCCTGCGAGAAACGCTGACAGCCCATGGAGACAGCGTGAAGCTGCTGGAGCGCAGCGTCCAAGCCATTTACTCAATGAAGAACCTGGCCCAGCTCCTAGCGACCGACGACGGCGAGAACCAAGTCCTGAAGCGGTTGCAGGTCATCGACATGGCCCGCGGGCTGCTGAACAGCATCGCCATTGATTCAGAGGGTGAGAGCTATGACTTCAAGGTGGCGCAGTTCAGCGGGGTGCGGGATGTCATCGACGCCTCCTGCAATATGCTGTCGTCCCTGTCGAACATCCCGCAGACCCTGCTGTTCGGACGGTCCCCGGCCGGGATGAACGCGACCGGAGAGAGTGACCTGGAAAACTGGTACAACTTCGTGGAGCGCATCCAGAAGCTGATGCTGAAGCCAAACCTTCGGAACCTGCTGGATGTGACCTTCCGCGCTGGCGTTGCCTCTGGCGACATCGCTGAGGAGCCGACCTACAAGCTGAAGTTCAACCCGCTGTGGAGCCTGAGCGAGACTGAGCAGGCTGCCGTGGACCAGACAAAAGCTCAGACCGCCCAGGTCAAGGCCCAGACCGCTCAGATTTATGTGGATATGCAGGCTATCGACCCGCAGGAGGTCCGGCACCGTCTGGCCTCTGATGAGGACTTCGACGTGGAAGACATCGTATCTGAGGATGAGGGCGAGGACCTGCTGCGAGCCCTGTACGGAGATGACCCTCCCGGCATGGAGGACATCGAGGCCGCTCAGAAGAACGCTGAGCAGGCTCAGGCCCCCGGGGGGGGAGAGCAGAGCGGGGCTGGTCAGCTCCCGCCTCAGCCGCACCCGGCCAAGGTAGATCGCCAGGATGAAGATACCGCCCAGGGCGTCGGCGTTCTGGTCATCCAGAACGGCAAGATTCTGTGCGGGACAAGGGTGGACGACGGGACTATCGGCGGGCCTGGTGGTCACATCGAGGCGGGGGAGACCCCAGAGGAAGCGGCAATCCGCGAGACGCAAGAGGAGTTCGGCATCACACCGAAGGAGCTGATACCGATAACAACACTCACCGGTATGCCGGAGGAGTATTGCGATTCCCAGGTCTTCCTCTGCACCTCCTATGATGGTCAAATCCTCTGCAACATCGTGGAGATGACAAAGCCCGGCTTCCTGACCATAGAGAAGGCCCTGGACCTGATGCAAAACAAACCGGGTCGCCTGTTCTATCCCTTCGCGCTGTCCATTTTCCGCATGGTCGAGGAGCTGTTTCCTGCTGAAAATTCCCCCTTGACAGCAAAAGATAAACAGGGTAGAGTGAATGATGGAGGGGGCTTCGAGGAGTCCAAGCACCCGCGGGATGAGAGCGGACAGTTCGCATCCAGCGGTAGCGGTGCAAGTGCTTCCGCCGAGAGCTCTGTTACAGAGGTGTCTCCTGATGGAGCAAATCCTACCTGTAAGGGCTTTACTTCTCCGAAGAAGCTGACGGTGCATTTCAACAAACACGGTAGCCAGCTCGGATTCACTGATGAGGCTTCGTATCTGGCTGCTGCGGACAGCTTCCTTCAGCTACCGTGTGGAGGAGCTATCATTGGGTATAGCACCACAAAGGGCAAGGTGGTCAGATTTAACACAGAGACCACTGAGTATGCTTCTGGCTATCCAGGTCAAAATATTTGCACCTACATGAAGGCCAAGTGCAAGAAGGATGGTTCGCCGGACGTGGAGAAGGCCAAGGCGTACTATGAGAAATTCAAGGAAGGAGACGGATGCTGATATGGTAAAAGCAGGTGACAGCTATGTTTGCCCCGTGTGCGGCAAGTACACCTTCGAGAGCGCCGGTGACTTCGACATCTGCGAAGTCTGCGGATGGCAGGATGATTTGGTGCAGGTGAATGACCCGGATGAGGAAGACTGCGCCAACAGCATGAGCTTGAACCAGGCGCGTGAGGCGTGGAAGCACGGAAAAGTGATTGCCTAATAGACAATCGGAAACAGCAGTAGGGCGACGGGAAACCGCCGCCCTTTTTCTATGCCTTCCTCCAAGCCCATCTAAGCCCCTACAAGCCCTGTCTGTACGGTGACAACACTTTACCCACCTTGCGATGCAAGGAACCGTCCAGACACTCTCCAGCCCCTAACAGAACTGAATACAGCTCAATCTAAAAGGCGACGGTGAAAACCGCCGCCTTTTTCTGCATCCAGACCGAAGGGAGGTGGCGGATGTGAATGATGCGGTCCATAAGCAGATGGTCCAGGACGCCCTGGCGAAGAAGTTCGGAAGCCATGAGCGGCTGCTGTGCAAGTACGAGGCCCAGTACCCCCAACAGGCCGAGCGGGAGTTTCAGCGTGTGACCAACGCCTACATCCGGCTGCTGAATGAGCTGCTGAAGAAGTACCTGCCGGAAATCCGCGATGCTGCCCGCCTGGAGCGGGAGGGGACCCGGCACGACGACACCTCGGACCTGGTGGTCAAGGTCAAGGCCGTCTTCGACCAGATGGCCGGGGAGCTGGAGCGTTCCACCTCCGGCTTCGGTCTCTATGACAAAATCACGGTCATGGCAAAGCTGACGCGGAAGCTCAGCATCAAAGAGTGGAAGCGGGCGGTGAAGGCCACGCTGGGGATTGACCTGCTGGATGACTACTACACCGGCGAGCTGTACCGGGAGCTGATGAGGAAGTGGGTGGAGGATAACGTCGGCCTCATCAAGACTATCCCGCAGGAGAGCCTGGGCAGGATGCGGGAGATCGTGCTGGAAGGCTACATGAACGGCGAGACCACGACCTCCATCGTGAAGAAAATCCAGAAGGCGTACAGCACGGACCGGCGCCACGCTCAGCTCCTGGCACGGGACCAGATAGCCAAGCTGAACGGCCAAATCACGCAGAAGCAGCAGGAGGATGCCGGAGTGGACGAGTACATCTGGTCCGATTCTGGAGACGGCCGGGTACGCCCCGGCCACAAGCGGCTGAACGGGAAACGGTTCCGGTGGAATGACCCGCCCGTGGTAGATGAGAAAACCGGGCGGCGGTGTCACCCCGGAGAGGACTATGAGTGCCGCTGCGTGGCCCTCCCGGTCTTCAACCGGCATACCGTGGACCTGCCAATGGCCGGGAAGGTGGTGGTGGATATGAAGCTGATGACTTAGCGCCGGCCGGGACCGGCAGAAAGGAAGTGAGCAGAACATGAGCAATCCCAAGACCAAGCAAGTCCAGCGGCTTGACAGCATCCCGCTGGACCAGACCTACTTCACAGAAGAGGGCTACCTGGTGGACCACCCCATTGTGACATCGGTGGGCATCTTCGTCTATCACAACCCGGACGGCTCAGAACGCCGGGAGCTCCGGCTGCCGGAGGAGGTCTTTTCCCCGAAGAGCCTTGCGTCCTACAAGGGGAAGCCAATCATCGTCACGCATGAAGCCGGCTATGTGGACAAGGACAACGTGCAGGAAGAGCACATCGGAACCATTCTGTCGGAAGGCTACCAGGATGGCGATGATGTCCGCTGCGAGGTCATTATCCACGATACCGACGCCGTGAAGAACACGGGTCTGCGTGAGCTGTCTTGCGGATACAACCTGCGCCTGGAGGAGACCCCCGGCGTATGGGAGGGCCAGCCCTATGATGCTATCCAGCGGGACATCGAAATCAACCATCTTGCCCTGGTCGATAAGGCGCGGGCTGGTGAACAGGCTCGGCTGAATGTTGACAGCCAGAGCCAGAATTGTCTGAAAGGAGAACGACTGAACATGGTGAAGAACAAGAAGACCAAGAGACAGGACGGCGAGGCCCCCACCCCGGAGGAGCTGGCTGCCGCTGTCGAGGCGTACAAGCAGCGCCGCGCTGAGCGTATGGGCGTGGGCGACTCTGGCACCGGCGAGGAGCCTGCGCCTGCTGCTGTTGCCGATGAGGACCCCGCGGCGGAGCCCGCCGCCCAGGATGAGGGGGAGCAGGACATGGTGCAGTCCGTGAAGGACCGCCGTGACCGCCGCGACTCTGAGGGCGATCCGCAGGACCTGAACGGCGCCATGGGCGTCATCGCTCAGCAGGATGAGGACATCGACACGCTGCTGGGTGTCATCGACGTTCTGAAGGCTGCCGGGACTGTTGCCGACAGCGCAGAGAACGAGGATGAGGATGAGAACGCTGACGGCGATGAGGAGAACGCTGACGGTGATGGCTGCCAGCAGGACGGGGAGGGCGAGGAGCCCAAGACCGACCGTAAGGACCGCCGTGCCGACGCTGCCACGGAGTTCCGGGAGATGCTGCGGGTGGTCCGCGTGGGCGACCGCCTGAACATGGACGGCCTGGAGACCATGAGCGTGAAGGGCGCGAAGAAGGCTATCCTGAAGAAGCTGAAGCCCGCCCTCCGGCTGGACGGCAAGAGCGCCGCCTATGTCAACGCGGCTTTTGACATGGCCGTCGGTGAGCTGAACGCCCGTAAGGGAACCAACTACCAGCGCCAGCAGATGACGCGCCAGGACTCTGCGGCTCAGCCCAAGAAGTCCATCGGCTCCGCTGCGGACGCCCGCCAGAAGATGATCGAGCGGCGTATGAAGAAGGAGGAGAAGTAAGATGAGCGTCCAGACCAAGTACACCTACAAGACGGGGAGAGGGCTCCCCGGCGGCATCTATGATATGCACCACTACCCCGTGGATTCCCGTTTCAACGAGGAGAAGAACGGGGTGCTGCGCTTCGGCGTCGGCGTGGTCCCTGGCACCCTGCCGGGGAGCAATATCAAGCTGCCTACCGCCGACAGCACCGCAGCCGACTTCGAGGGCGTGGTGGTGAACGGCTTCGACCGCCAGCAGGACCTGGAGGGCAAGGTGTTCATCCTGAACAACCAGAACATCGGCGTCATGCGCCGGGGCCGTATCTGGGTCCGCGTGACTGCTGATGCCAAGCCCTCCTACGGAGACGCCCTGCACATGATCGCGTCCGGTGATGACGCCGGCTGCTTCGCCACCGCCGGCGGCCTGGAGATTCCCGGCCGCTTCATCGGCATCGCTCAGGATGGCGTGGCCCCCGTGGAGCTGTATGGCACCGGCGCGGCTGCCGCTACCGCCGGCGAGTAATTTGAGAGGAGGAAACGAACTATGGCTAAGATTCCCAATCAGAAGTCTATGCGGTATGACCAGTACGACTACATGAAGCTCATGGAGTCCAACATCCCCGCGTCCCTGGTCGAGACCCGCCACTTCGACAGTGCGGAGGACGCTTCGGTCTTCTTCGCCCGCGAGCTGGACTATGTGAAGTCCCAGTCCTACGACGTTGAGTACCCTGAGCTCACGGCGCTGTCCCTGTTCCCCATGTCCAGTGAGGTGGACCCCGGTGCTGAGACCGTCACCTACTACTCCTACGACAAGGTGGGTCTGGCGAAGATTATCAGCAACTACGCCACCGACCTGCCCCGCGCCGATGTGAAGGGCAAGCCCACCACGGCCATCATCAAGTCCCTGGGTGCCAGCTATGGCTATTCCATCCAGGAGATGCGGGCCTCCGCGATGGCTGGGAAGTCCCTGGATACCCGGAAGGCTGAGTCCGCCAGGTATCAGATCGACTACCTGAACAACAAAATCGCCTGGAACGGCGACGAGGAGACCGGCCTGCGCGGTGTGCTGTCCAAGGATACCGATGTCCCGCTGTACATCCTGGCGAACGGCGCCAAGGGTTCTACCAAGTGGTCTGAGAAGACCGAGGACGAAATCCTGGCCGACATCAACGGTATGCTGAAGCAGATGGCCCGTACCACCAAGAAGGTGGAGAAGGCCGACACGCTGGGCCTGCCCTCCGAAGCCTACCTGGAGCTCCAGGGACGCCGTATCGAGGGCACGGACACCACCGTCCTGAGCTACATCCAGAAGAACCTGAAGGACATCAAGGAAATCGTCTCCTGCCCGGAGCTGGACCCCGACAGCGTGGATACCAACCCCTACGCCAAGGAGACCGACGGCCAGGGTGTCATGCTCCTGTTCAAGAACGACGCCCGGAAGCTGACCGTGGAGAACCCGCTGCCCTTCATGCAGTACCCCGTCCAGACCCAAGGCCTGGAGATGGTGGTCCCCTGCGAGGCCCGGACCGCCGGCGTCCTCATCTACTACCCCATGTCCCTGCTGATTGGTATCGGCGTCTGCTGATACCTGCGCCCCTGGGGGCTCCCATGCTGGGGGCCCCCGATATTTTTGCTTGAAAGGAGCACGACCATGAAGGTACAGAACATCGGAGGCAAAGTTGTCAGCATCGGTAACGTCATCATTCTCCCCGGCGAGACCAAGCCTGTGTTGGGTAGTTATGCGGGCAACGCTGCGGTGGACTGCTTGGTGGAGCATAAGAACATCAGGCTCATCCAGGATGAGAAGAAAGAGCCTATCGCCCCCCAGAGCCAGCCCGGTGAGGGTAAGCCGGGAGAGGAGGGCGATGGCGGCAGCAAGAAGTCTCTGTCCCGCATGAACAAGGACGAGCTGGTGGAGGAGTGCCGGAAGCTGAACATCGAGGTCAGCGAGGAGGACACCAAGGATATGTTGGCCGAGAAAATCAGAGTTGCCACCACTGAGTAAGGGGGACGCCCATGACCTCCATTGAGATTTTCCGGCTGGTGGCTACTGAGTTCTCTGGCATGGAGGACAACACAGTATCTCAGTGGCTGGAGCTTACGTCTCCGCTTATCAGCAAGAGGGTGTTTGGAAAGCTGTATGACCAAGCCCTGGCCCTGCTGACCGCTCACCGCTTGAAGATGGCCGGATACGGCGACAGCTCATATGGGACCGTGGGGGACACGCTGAGGATCGGCAGCTACTCCGAAGGTGAGACCTCCATTGGCTTCACCGTGAACCAGGCAACGAACCTGCTGGTGGACGCCGAGCTGACCCTGACGCCCTATGGCCTGGAGTACCTGTCTCTGCGCCGATTGGTGGTCATCCCTATCCGGTCGGCAGGTGAACGCTGATGGCGGGCGGACATGACCGGCTAACCCCGGAGGGCCGCAAGTTCTACGCAGAGATAGAGAAGTTGCGGAGCAAGCGGGTATTTGTCGGTTTCCAGGCCGGCAAGGTCACGGATGACCGGGGCGTGGACATGGCTCAAATTGCCATGTTCAATGAGCTCGGTACGTCAGAGATTCCGTCCCGGCCATTCCTCCGGCAGACCATGGAGAAAAACCAGGACGACATCAAAGCCTTTTGTGGAGAGAAGGTCCAGGGTATCGCAGAGGGCGGAACGGCCGAGGACGCACTTAAGCAGCTCGGTGTCTATGGCAAGGGTCTGGTGCAGACACAAATCGGGGAGGGAACCTTCAAGCCGAACGCGCCCTCCACCATCAGGAAGAAGAAATCGGATAAGCCGCTGATAGATACCGGAAAAATGCGGCAGTCCGTCAACTATATCATCAAGCAGAAGGGAGAGAGCTGATTTGGGCCTCACGATTTTCAGGCGGGAGTTCGTGGTCCGTCGCTTCGGCAAGGAAGAAATTGTCGATGGCTACGGAACCGCCCCCTACAAGGATACCGTGGAGGTGCTGAATGTGCAGCCGCTCTCTGCGGATGAGCTCCAGGCCCTCCCGGAAGGCGAGCGCAAGACCAAGCGCATGAAAGCGTTCAGCGACTTTCTGTTCAAAACCGCAGACCAGTCCACCGGTTGTCGGGGGGACTGGCTTTTTTATCGCGGCAACATGGACTCGGTGGGCCATTGGTACGAGTGTGTCAGTTCCCTGGGCTGGGACCACACGATGCTGGCCCACTGTAGGAGCGAGTTTGTCCAGGTCGCTGATTCCGAGAGCTATGGCCTGGAGCCGCCCAAGCAGAAGCGGAAGCGGAGGGGAGTGAGCAAGAAGAATGAACGTCGCTGAGGTGAAAGAGGCGATCCGCCAACTGACTGCGCTGTACTTCAGCGGAGCGAATGTGACCTACACGAAGCAGAGCTTCACCGCGAAGCCGACGAAGCCCCTGGTGACGCTCACATCTGGTACGGTCAGCAGGCCCAGAAATCCACCGGTCAAGATTATCGACGGTCGGCCAGTCAGTTTCTACCCGGCCACAATGCCTATCCAGATAGACCTGTTCACGCATGGCCGCAAGAAGGTCCTGAAGCGGGGACAGACCCCCATCATAGAGAACACGGCCGAGGACGATATGCTGTCCTTCGCTGACTTCCTTAATTCCGATTTTGTGATTCAGTGGTGCCATGAAAGGGACCTCTCCATCATTGTCCCGAACACGGTGGAGGACCTGACGGGCCTCATCAACGACACGAATTATGAGTACCGGGCGATGATGGAGGTTCAGATCGGCTTCACCATGACCGCCATCGGCTATACCGGCGTCATGTCCCCGGAGAGCATCAAGCATAGCGGCGTCACGGTTGACCCGGAGACCGGGGAGCAGACGCCCTATGAGTACACCGGCGGGGACATCCAGGGTGAGGATGTCACGTCCATGGAGCCCGTGGCTATCCAGACGCCCAGCGGCGGCGGCAACGCAGAGCTGGCTGAGCAGGAGCAGGGCTACTTCACCAATGTCGAAATCAACGATTCACCCGTAAAGAAGGAGGAATGAACCTATGAGTTCTAATCTCGAAAGGATTTGTACGGTTGACATCTCGCTGGCGACCCCCATCTCCAACGATGCCAACTTCGACAACTCCCTCATCATCGGCCCGTTGCCCAAAGCTCCGAAAGCTGTCATCCCTGATGTCTTCGTGGTCAACAGCCTGGAGGAGCTGACGGAGATGGGCTTCATCGCCGTCGGCGACAGTGCGGACCCCATCGGCGTGGCGGCTCGCGTAGCCTTCTCTCAGTCCCCGCGACCGCATGAGGTCTATGTGGCCTGCCTGCCGGCCGAGACCGTCAAGGAAGAAGATAAGGCCGACGAAACCGACGAGGCAGCCGGCAGTATTGTTGCCGACACCCTGACCAACGCCCTCGGCACTAACGGCTGGTACTGCATCCACTCCGTCGGTTTGACCAAAGACCAGATTCGGGAGGTCATCCAGTGGACCGAGACCCAGAATAAGCTGCACGGCTACATGGATGATGACCCGGAGAACCCCATCGTGGAGGCCGGCATCTACCTTCGCAGCTTCCCCGTCTACCCGAAGGTCACTGAGGCCCAGCCGGATGAGGAGGTGCCCCTGGAGAACAAGTACGGTATGTCCATCGCCATGGCCGCCAAAGCCATGAACTTCCACGCCGGCGAGGAGACCTGGGCCCTGAAGCAGCTCAACGCTGTCACCCCGTCCAAGCTGAACACCACCGCCATCAAGAAGATGGAGAAGGCCAACTTCAGCTACGTCATCACCGTGGCCTCCAAGAATATCACCCAGGGCGGCAAGACCGGCGGAGGCGAGTGGATTGACGTGATCCGCTTCCGCGACTGGCTCCAGAACGATATGCAGGTCCGGGTGGTGAACCTGCTGGTCGTGAATCCGAAGGTCCCGTACACTGACCCTGGCATCTCCCTGGTGGAGAATCAGATGTTGGCGTCCCTGAAGGAAGGGCAGAAGTGGGGCGGCATCGCTCCGACGGAGTACGACGAGGACGGCAACGCGAACCCCGGCTACACCACCTCCGTCCCCCTGGCCTCCGGCCTGACCAGCACCCAGAAGGCGTCCCGCACCCTGGAGAACTGCCGGTTCACCGCCCGAATCGCCGGCGCCATCCATGTGGTGAACATCAAGGGCTGCCTGACCTATGAGAATCTCATGTAAGGGAGGGAACGTAAGTGTCCAAGAAAATCAAGACCTATAACCCGAAGGAGGTCACCGTCTCCTGCGGCTCTCACATTGTCGAGGGCTTCGCTGACGACAGCTTCATCACTATCGAGTTCAACGGCGACGGCATCACCAAGAAGGTCGGCTGTGACGGTGAGATTGCCCGCGCGGTTTCCCCGGATGACACGGCCAAGGTGAAAATCGTACTTCTTCAGACCAGTGACAGCAACGCCTATTTCAGCAAGAAGGTGGACCAGGACCGGGACACCGGCGACGGGATGTTCCCCATCCTCATCAAAGACCTGAAGGGCGGCGAAGTGTTCAGCACCGAGGCCGCCTGGGTCGTAAAGAAGAGCCCGCTGAACCGTGGCAAGGACACCAACAACAGAGAGTGGGAGCTGGACACCGGCAGTGCCACTCTGACCGAATGACGGAGGTAGCGTATGAGGCAGCAAGAACCGAGAATCGTCCCTATCGGCGAGAACACCTTTTACATCCGGCCTCTCCCGGCCATGAGAGCGGCCAATTTGACCGGTGAGCTCTCTGCCCTGGTACTTCCCCTGCTGTCCGGGCTCGCGCCTATTCTGGCGGCCGCAGACGGCAAAGAGAAGGGGAAGGGAGTGCTCGACGTGGACATCACTGATGCGGTCCCCGCTATCGCGGGGGCCTTTTCCACGTTGTCCGGCGATAAGCTGGAGGCCGTCCTGCGTCACCTGCTCATCACCGGCGGCAACATCGCCATCGAAGAGCCGGGGGCGAAGGTCGAGACCCTCAGCGAAGACCTGCTGAACGAGGTGTTCTGCACGGATGTCCAGGATATGTTCATCCTGGCGTTCGAGGTAATTCGCACCAATTACAGCGGTTTTTTCTCGAAGCTCGGAGGCCGATTTGGTCAAGCAATCGAGGAATTGATGAAGAAGGTAACTCCGAGGCAGGAAGATACGGCACCCTTGACCTGAGTGGCTTCACAGAGCTGGAGCTGCGGATGTATGTACTCATCAAGGCTGGCCTCGCCTCCATGTGGGAGCTGAAGACCTGTTACACCCTGGACGAAGCCCTGAAGCTCTACGCGCTTTACCGCATGGATCAGGACGTGGAGGCGGGGCGGGCCGAAGAACTGGCGAAGGGGGTGAGCTGATTGACGATAAGAGACATCGGCATCCTGCTGGGGTACGACATCGACGAAAATTCTGAGCAGGAAGCAGAGAACAGCATCAAGTCGCTGAAGTCCATGGCGACGAAGATGCTGGGAGCCATCGGCATCGGCTTCTCCCTGGCCCAGCTCAACGCCCTGTCGGAAGAGTTCGGCAGGGTGAATACCCAGATACGGACCGCCACCGCCGGGCTGGAGGAGCAGTCTGAGGTCCAGCAGAAAATCCTGGCTTCCGCCAACGCCACACGGACATCCTACGCAGACGCAGCCAACGTCATTTCCAAGCTGATGAGCGAGAACTCGGAGCTGTTCGGTAGCGTGGATGAGGCCGTGAAATTCAATGACGCGGCCACGATGCTCTTCAAGACCGCCGGCAAGACCAATGACCAGATAGCCGGCCTGATGGAGTCCATCAACAAATCGTTCGCCAAGGGCCGCGTGGACAGCGAGACGATCAGCCAACTCCTAGAGCAGTCCCCGGAGGCTGTAGTTTTGCTGAATAAGCGGCTGGGGTCTACCACGGACCAGCTCGAACAACTGGCGACCGACGGCAAAATCACCCTGGCAGACCTGAAGGGTGTCTTCGTGGACAACGCTGATACCATCGCGCAGAGCTTCGGCGATGTGCGGTACAATGTGACCGACGCCCTCACCAATATCAGGAACCAGTGGGGGCTGTGGGTTGCGGACATGGATGAGAGCCTGGGAGTTTCTCAGGCTCTCGGAACCACGATGGTCAAGGCGTTCAGCACCGGCATGGATGTCCTGCGGAAGCTGCAAACCCGGATAGAGTGGCTGGCCGAGAAGCTGGGCGGGACCGAGAAGCTGTTCAAGCTTATCGGCCTGATAGCCGGTGCCGCTTTTGGCGTCATGGCCCTGCCCAGGCTACTGGCCTTCCTCGACGGGCTCAGGAAAATGGACCGGGCCATGGCCGGGATGAAGCTGAAGATTCTGGCAATCGTAGCCGTCATCGTGGTTCTGGCGCTCCTGGTGGAAGACTTCTTCGCCTTTATGCGCGGAGACAGTAGCCTCATCGGGTCCCTGTTCGATAAGGCTGGCATCGGAGCCGACAACGCAAGGCAGGCAATCCTCAATGCGTGGGGGGCCATCAAAGACTTCCTGCTGAAAGCCTGGGAGCTCATACGGAACGCCGCGATGACCATATTCGGGGCCCTGTCCGAGTGGTGGGCCGAGAACGGGGAGGCGGTCAAAGAATCCTTCCTGAAAATCTGGGAGGCAATCAAGGCCCTGTGCGTTGCCCTCTGGAACGCTCTGTCCACCGCAGCTAAGTCCATATTCAAGGCGCTGAAAGCGTTTTGGGATACCTGGGGTTCCACCATTATCTCAGTATTCGGTATCATCTGGAACACGCTGATTTCGCTCATTCAGCCGTTTTTGGACTACATCGCAGGCATCATCAATTTCCTTTCCAGTGTCTTCACCGGCGACTGGGAGGGAGCGTGGAACGCAATCAAAGACATCGCCGCTGCGATATGGCAGATGATTACTACCATAGTCAGCGGCGCCTGGGATGTCATCTGCGCTATCTGGAGCAAGCTGGCTGAGATATTCGGCGGCATCTTTCAGGCGGCGTGGGACATCATCACCGAGAAGGTGTCCGGCATCAAGGATGCCATCGTGAACGGATTCACCACAGCTATTGACTGGATAAAGGGCCTGCCTGGGGAAGCTCTTCAGTGGGGAGCTGACATCATCGACGCTATCGTCAGCGGCATCACTGGGGCGGTGGGCAAGGTCGGCGAGGCCGTGAAGGGTGTGGCCGACAAAATCAAGTCCTTCCTGGGCTTCTCTGAGCCAGAGGACGGCCCCCTGAGTGATTTCCATACCTATATGCCGGACATGATTGACCTGATGACCCAGGGCATCCAGGCTGGCAAGGACAAGGTGAAGGATGCCATCGGCAATCTGGCTCAGGGGATGTCGGTAGGGGTAAATGCGGACATCGTTCCCAATGTGCCGGACATCGTCGGCCTCCTGATGAACGGCATTGCAGCAGGAAAGGCCAAACTCAATAGGTTCCTGAAACCGCTGGCTGACGGACTGTCCACCCCCATAAAGACCGAGGTCCCCACAAACAATGCGGAGCAGCCCAAGGGTGAGCCGGAGTCGGAACCGAATAAGCAGCCCAGACCCCCGGCGCCGCCCAAGTATCCTAAGCCGGCCCCGCCTGAGCCGCCCAAGCCTCCGCAGGGGGGCGGCGCGATCCGCGTGAACGATGTGCTCGATGTGGCAGTGAAGGGGCTCGCTTCCGGCATCGGCAAAGCGAAGGTGTTCTTGGATTCCGCCATGGGCGATATGAACACCATCGCCAAGGCCAAAGTGGTCAGCCCCAGCACGGCAGCAGCCGTCGGCGGCGGCGACCGTATCAGCAAGAGCGTGGTCCAGAACGTCAACATCCAGAACCAGTTCAACGGGGACCGGGCGGGCCAGAAGAAGAGCTCTGAGGCCATGGACAAGGCGACCGAGGATTCCACCAGCGAACTGGCGCGGGCCCTCGCGTTCACAAGGTAGGTGACATTATGGGTAAAGCAAAGCAGCCTGTCAGCATCAACGGCGTCGAGTTCGACGCCCTGATTGATTCCGACGAGGGCTATGAGGCCCAGGTCCCTGAGTACCCGACGGAAAAGGGCTTCAGCGTGAGCGACAATATCACGCTGAAGCCCGAAACCCTTAATATGACCCTGTTTGTCACCGATACGCCGGTGACGTGGAAGAACCGGCACGGCGGCGGCCCCGGCTACACCGAGGGCATCGTGGCCCAGGTGAAAGCCCTCTACTTCGCCAAGCAGCCGGTGACGGTCACGACCTCCGAAACGGTGTATGAGGATATGGCTATCACCAACCTGAACATCAAGAAGAGCACGGAGGTCGGCTACGCCCGCGAGATACCCATAGTCCTGAAGAAGATAATCGTCACAGAGAGCACCACCGTTACCATCCCGGACAGTTACGGAAAGTCCGGGGCGACGGGAGCCTCTGCCGGGACCGCCAACACCACGGCGGCCAGTAAGGGCTCTGGTAGCGGGGGAGGTTCCGCAGGAGGTTCCAGTGGAGGAAGCTCCAAGGGCTCCAATAAGCAGGGCGGCGGGTCCATCCTCTATAATGCCGCCAGCGGTTTCGGCCTGCTGTAAGGGAGGTGCAGAGGGTGGATTATATCATCATTGACGTTCCGGACATGAACGACAGCATCTCCCGTGTTGTCCTGAGCGGGAAGCAGTACCAGCTCCGCCTCACATGGAACGACACCGGCGGCTACTGGACCTTCGGCCTCCTGGACAGCCTGGGGGCGCCGTTACTCATCGGGGTGAAGGTGGTACCCCAATTCCCCCTGAACCTGTTTTCCGGCAGTGAGGAGCTGCCCCTGGGTATCTTCGCTGTCCTGACGGAGCAGGACCATGTGGGACGCCAGGATTTCGTGAGTGGAAAAGCTCAGTTCGTCTACATCCCAGCGTAAGTGAGGAGTATCCTGCGGTAATTCCACTGGAGAAAAGACTGGAGAAAAATGAGGAGAAGGTACTGGAAATCTCCACGGAGAATCCGCGGTAACCGTACCCTACCTTACCGTACCTAACCGTATCTTATAGAACCGTTCTTTTCGCTTCGCTCAAAGAACTGACCGCCATGGTAACATTCTGGTTTCGCATTATATCATTGGTAACCTGACTTGATGTTACCGAGACGGTAAGTTAGAATGAGAATGTAACCGGGACGGACAAAAAAGGAACGGTGCCGAGCCCTCACAAAGCCGCACCGTTCCTGTGTCCTAAACCGAAAGAAGCCTTCGGTTGCTCTCATTGTATCATGGCCGACTGCTTCTTTCAAGTGCGATTTTACGAAAGGCAGGAACGACAGATGAACAGTGTGGCAACAATCGAGACTGAAGTGATCCGCATGGGGGATGTGGGCGTCATCATCGACACGGTGGATGCCAACCTTGCGGAAGGCCAGACGGAACAAGCAGAGCGGGCCGTCATCATCCTGAAAGAGATTTTCACGGCGCGGTACGGAGCCCTTCGGCGTCGCCTCCACGGGGAGGTGGTCTGAATGGCTGATTCCTTCAAGACGTTCGCCGACAAGAGGAAGCGGGAGGTCCGCGTGACCTTCGACCAAGACGGCACCGCTTACTACTGCGGGGTAGACCTGGCAGCCATGTCTGGCTACTCCGCCCCGGCGAAGGTGGTCCAGACCTGTGAAACCGGGAGCCGGCCGGCTAAGGCCGTGTACCGGAAAATCGACTGCATCGACAAGAACAAGCGGGGCGTCCGCCGGTTCCGGTGCTTTGACGAGGAGAACGCGCTGCTATTCCTGGACCGGCGACCGGCGCCCCCGGAGGTCGTGAGCTGGTTTACCAGGGAAGTGGTCCCGAAGGTCCGGCAAATCAGCCTGGAGATGGCCGCGAAGCGGGCCAGGGATGTCCAGAGAGAGCTGGAGCTCATGCGGGAGGTCCCCGCCCCGGAGGAGAAAGCCGCCCAGCTCCCGGTGGCCGTGGGCTCCATCCTGGATCGGCTGGATGCCATTATCCTGGAGTGTGCGCTGCTGAAGCGGGAGCTGGGCCAAAGTAAATAACAGCCTGAGGAGGGTCGCAGAGATGCGGCCCTCTTTTACCCTATTGACTTTTCCGAAAAGGTAAGTTAGAATAAAAACTAACCAATTCGGGAAGGTCAGTAGCATGAAAAATTTTGATAGGCAGTATCGCCTATCTGCTGGGCAGGCAGGAGCAGCGGGTTTTGAGATTGGAGGCGGGAACCGCCCGCTCCATATCTCATTTTCCGTGGAGAAAGCCGACACGGATAGCCAGAACACGGCGAAGGTCTCCATCTGGAACCTGAGTCCGCAGCACCTGGCTGAGCTGAACAAGAAGGACTGCGTGGTATCGCTGCGGGCCGGGTACGGCCCGACCATGCCCCTCATCTTCGCCGGCGTGGTCACGTTTGCCCGCACCCGGCCGGACGGCAGCGATGTGGTGACGGAGGTGGAGCTGGTAGACAACCGGGTGGAGGTCCGCGATACCTACATCTCCGCCAGCTACGACGGCTCCGTCAACTGCAAGACACTCATCCAGGATACTGCGGACCAGATGGGCATAACGGTGTCGTTCTCCTACAACGCCGAATTTAAGGACATCCCGAACGGGTACAGCTACGTCGGACCAGCCCGGAACGTGCTGACCAAGGCTTGCGAGACGAGCGGTCTGGTCTGGAGCATCAACAACGGAGTCCTGCAAGTGAAAAAGCCAGAGGATACTATGAACAGGGAGGTTTATGAGCTGTCTGCGGAAACCGGGCTCATTGGCATCCCTGAGCGGGTCCAGATTTCCGACGAGGCGGACGGTTGCCGGTACGGATGGGATGTGGAGTACCTGATGAACGCAGCAATCGACATCGACGACTATGTGTACCTGAACAGTAAGTTTGTAAAGGGCTACCTCCGGGTGTACTCCGTTGCCATCGAGGGCGACAACATGGATGGCTCCTGGACCTGCACCGCCCGTCTGCTGGAGGTGAGCTGAGCATGAAGCAAGAATTAGTGGACCAGGTGGCAAAGACGGCGCGGAAGGCCACGGAGAATATGCACACCGCCCTGCCTGGGGAGATCATGAAGTTCGACGCAGCCAAAGGTCTGGCCTCGATCCAGCCGAAAGCCAAGTTTAAGAAGCCGAACGGGGAGACGCTGGATTTCCCGGTCATCACCGGGGTCCCCGTGGTGTTCCCCCAGAGCGCCAACGTGTCTATCGCGTGGCCTATAAAGCCTGGGGATGGATGCCTCATCGTCTTCTGCGAGTCCGCCCTGGATTTCTGGATGTACGGTAAGGAGACGGACACCACCCTGAGCTTCGACCTGAGCAACGCCATCGCCATCACCGGCCTGTCTCCGAAGGGGCGCGATGCTATGCAAATCGCCTGTGACGAGGACGCGGCGGTGATAAAGGCCGGCAGCACCATCCTGAAGGTGAAGTCTGGCGGTGTGTTTATTACCGGAAATCTGACAGTCAGCAACGGTGTTGTCAACCTGAACTGAGGAGGTGAAAATTATGCCAGCAGCCACACGCAAAGGGGACAACTGTACCGGCCATGATGCCTGTCCCTCTGTCCCGCTGGTTGAGGGAAGCCCGAATGTGTTCATCAACGGGAGGCCGGCGGGTAGGCTCGGCGACCACTATGCCTCCCATGGGTGCGTTACGCACTCCGGCCACCAGGATGTGATTACTGCCTGCAGTTCCTCAGTCTTCATCAATGGCCAACCGGCGGCAAGAGTAGGCGATTCTGTTTCTATCGGCGGGGCCGTCCAGGACGGCAGCACCGATGTCTTCATCGGGGGGTAACGTGCATGATCGACCTGAAGCTCGATGCCAACTGGGACCTGGAGCTCTCAGCCGCAGGCGACATATCGAAAACTGACAGCATTGTGCAGGCGGTCCGTATCCGCCTGTTGTGGTTTTTCCAGGAATGGAGGCTCGGTCCCGGCCTTGGTATCCCGTATTTTGAGAATATTCTGGTAAAGAACCCGAACGAGGTAAAGGCCCGCCACCTGATACGGGAGGCTGTGATGAGCGTGGAAGGTGTCACCAATGTCCGGGGCGTGGACCTTGCCATCGACAAGAGGACCAGGCAGGCCACCATCACCGTCGCATTTTCGACGGATGAGGATTCTTTCAAGGAGGAGATGAAAATCAAATGGCACAGTACGGATTGACCCCGAAGGGGCCGAATCCTAAGCGGCTGGATGTTATCCTGGACGAGATGCACGAAAGCATGACCAGGCGTTTGGGAGTAAATACTCGTCAGAACCCGCAATCCCTTCTGAATCATCTTTTGACCAATGTGGCTGACCGCATTGCAGAACTGTGGGAGCTGGGTGTGGATATTTATTATTCGCAATATCCGTCGTCTGCTGAAGGAATCAGTCTCGACAATGCCGCTCAGTATGGCGGTTCTACCCGCGAAACAGCTGCAAAATCGTATTATCCTATTCACTGTACGGGTATGGACGGTATGAAGTTAGCAGCCGGAACAATGATTTCGTCTACTACGAATCCTACCACACAACTGACACTCGCTGAGACAAAAGAAATCACGCGCAGTGCCTTTAACAAAGTTGAAATCAAAATAGCTCATTTGTCCATCAGGGATGTCTACACCGCAGCCATCAACGGCGCGGTGTTTTCTTATATGCCAGAGGAAGAGAATGCTGAGTCGGTTTTGCGTGGATTGGCACAGTCAATTACCGATGATGCTTTTGCTGTTGTAGTAGACCATGAGAATGAGCTCCTGCGTATTGAAGCGAAGGACCTTACTTCAACAAATGTTCTTGTTCTATCGGAGAACCTGACCACTGAGACAGTCACAACAATTTTGACATTCGGCACGATGGAGACCGGAGACATCCTTCTCCCGGAAGGGGTCATCACGAACATTGTAAAAGCGGATGCAGGGCTGCTTAGGGTTATCAATCTGTGCGGATATATTGCTGGCCGCAACCAAGAGACGGATACGGAGTTTCGTCAATCCTATGCGGACAAAATTTTCAACCGATCTTCCCGGATGTTGGAAAGTATCCGCAGTGCGATTCTGATGAACTGCCAGGGAGTAGTAAGTGTAGCTCCGTATGAAAACCCCAGCCACGAGTGGGATGAGTGGGGAAGACCGCCGCACAGCATCGAGATCGTGGTAGATGGCGGCGATTCTAAAGAAATTGCTCAACAGATTCTTGAGAAAAAAGCCGGAGGAATCAATACCTATGGTGATACGACCATCGTTTTAGCGGGAGCCTACGATGAGGACATAGCCATCAGATTCTCGCGACCCATGATGATCTATACCTGGTTCCATCTCGGGATCACGCTCAGCAAAACAGAAGCCATCCCTCCCAATTATGTGGAGCTGCTGCGCGGTGTGATCTTGGAGGGAATGAGCACACTGAACGCCGGCGAGGATGTGGTCCCTCAGCAGTTCATGTCTCAGCTCTACCGCGCCTGTTCTGGAATCAGCTACATCGACATCAGAATTTATACTACGGCAGATTCAGCGAAGAAGCCGGAAGGATACCTGGAAAGGAGTGCTGTGATTACCGCACGGCAGCGGGCTTATACATCGGAAGATATGATTGAGGTGGAGATAGATGGCTGATTATTTTTCTGCCTTGAAATCTGACCTTGTTGAGCAGTTTCGAGGGAAAGCGAACATCGAAGCACTCATGGAAGTTATTGCAGCCGAGCTCCAGGAGGTCAATGACTTTTACGAGCAGTTGAGGAATGAGCGTGATGTTTACACTTCGGTAGGGAAACAGCTGGATGGTGTCGGCGATATTGCAGTGATGACTCGCATGGAAGCTGGTGTACTGTCAGGGAATCCGATCCCCTTTGATGTCATTGATGACGAGACATACCGACAGTATCTCATCTTCAAAATCCTGAAAAATACCAACAACTGCACTTACCCGGATATTATCAAAGCATTTCGGATGTTCTGGAAATATCCGCTCTACTATCGCGAGGATCCGGAAGAACCGGCTACTATGATTTTCGATACCGGAGAATTGTCAGGGGATATATTCACCACGCCTTTATTTCGTGTCCCGCTTTTGAGGGCTGCCGGGGTAACGCTGAAGCTGATTGCCCGAACATCAACCCCTATGCCTCCAACAGAGGTCCGCATATTGAGCAGTGTAGGGTATGCCGTGACAGAGACCTATCTCCCGAATATTGAGAGAGTATACCATCTATGTGGAGAACTGAATATTGCCTCTGGTATGAGCACCTACTCTGAGGATAGGGCACCTTCTTTGGAGCGCAGCATGCTGTTTAATAAACCTTTCCATTCAGGCAGCATTTTCCACAGCGTAATGGAAACACCAATCAGCGGTCTTATTCATCAAAAACCAAAGACAAGGAGGCAGACAACATGAGTGACAGCAGCACGAATATTAATACCGTACAGAAGATCGCGGAACAGGGGGATCGCTATTATGGTGGTTCCATTACTGTTTTGGGACGAAATCTGGTCACCAGCCTGATCGCTGGCGAAACCATTGTGTTCACCAGAATTGTCGTCGGTTCGGGCAAAATGCCGGACGGTGTAGAGCCTATGGACATGACAGACTTGGTGAATCCCATGGCAGAAGCCACGTCTACAATCCCTGTTGTAGAAAATGGTGATCTATATCTGACGGTGGAGTACCGGAACGACCTGAATGGCGGCCTCAAGGAGAACTTCTGGCTGAGTGAGTTTGGTATCTATGCAAAGACTGAGAACTCCGAAGAGGTCCTTTTCTATTATGCTACATTGGGAGATAGCCCCCAGCCGGTTCACGCATACCAGGACAATCGTATTGACATCCGACGTTACCCAGTCACGATCTCCCTTCTGGTAGATTCTGGCGTTGAAGTGCAGTTCAGACCTGGTTCTTTTATTACATCTGAAGAGGCAGCGGTGCTCATTTCGGGAATGGTCAAAAAGGCCATGGGACATTTCAGTTCGGCTATTCTTGTGGAGATTGTCATTCCTAAATCCGGGTGGACCCAACAGGAGGACACTTCTGGATATGGCTGGTATGCCGATGTGTCTGTCCCCGGTGTAACTGAGGAGTATTGGCCTGATGTCACAATCCATAAAGATGCGCTGAGTGTGGCAGCTACTGCTTGCCTGTGTCCTGTGGCCGAAACGCTGCCTAATGCTGTGCGATTGTGGGCAAAAGCAGTTCCTTCTAAGGATATGGCGGCGAGTGCCACGTTCTTGACTAACGGCATCAACGAAGACGGCGGAATCTCTGGTACATACGTGCTCCCCGTGGCCACTCCCGACACCTTGGGCGGGGTGAAGATTGGGCCCGGCCTGAACGTAACCAGCGATGGGACCCTCTCGGTGGACACGGCCAGCGAAGGCGAGGTGGATGAGCTGTTGACCGAAGTGTTTTCCCCGGATGACCGCACCGGCAAAAACTGAGGAAAGGGAGGAGATCATACATGGCATACGGACCTGTAAACGTCCCCGGCGCGGACGATAAAGCCCTGGAAACAGTCCAGGGGCTGGCTCAGGCAGCAAAGAATGCGGCGGACACCGCCGCCAGCGCCATTGCTGCCCACAAGACGGCCAGAAATCCCCACGGCCTGACGGCGGCGGGCCTGGGGGCGGTACCCACCAGCAGGACCATCAACGGCAAGGCCCTGACCGGGGACATCACCTTGACAGCGGCAAATGTGTCTGCCGTACCCACCACGAGGAAGGTCAACGGCAGGGCGCTGTCTGGGGATATTACCCTGACGCTGGCCGACCTGGGCGGCATCTTCTACGCCGGCAAAACGGCACCCAGCGACACCCAAAAGCTGTGGATTGACACCACGGCCACCACCGGGGGCCTGAAGTATCACAACGGCTCGGCGTGGGTGCACGTGCCCGTGTCCACAACGTAAAGGAGGTGAGGAAACGATGGCGGTTTTGAAAGCGGAGCGGTTCACCGCTCTGAAGGCCAAGGTGAAGGCGGAGATGCTGCGGCGGAACCAGTCGGGGTCTGTGGCTGCCTACGGGGGTACGGCCTACGACTATACGGTGAAGCCGGCGGCGGGGAAGGTGCTCCTGCAGGAGCATCTGGACAAGCTGTCTGTACCTATGAGCGCGGTGAACAGCACCAGCATTCCTGGCAAGACGGGCAAGCGGGTGATCAGTGAGGCGGAGCTTTCGGCCATGGAGGCCAAGGTGGCCGCCTGGGCGGCCCGCTCTATCACGGACACCAGCGGCAGCGACTGTAAGAGCGGCTGCACAGGCGCTTGCTATACCGGCTGCGCCACGGGGTGCACCGGGTGTGGAAGTGGGTGTCCCACGGGGTGCTCAGGCTGCGGCAGCGGCTGTCCGGACGGGTGCAGCGGGTGCGGGCGAGGCTGTGCGGATAGTTGTGATGGTTGTGGCTACGGCTGTGTAGATGAGTGCGATGGCTGTGGGAGCGGGTGTCCTACTGGGTGTTCAGGCTGCGGAAGCGGGTGCCCGGATGGATGCTCTGGCTGCGGAGATTCCTGTGGTACGGGCTGCGGCGGGGATTGCACCAGTACATGTGCATCTGATTGTACAAAAACAGCTGTGCATTAAGCGGGGGTGAGGTCTATGAACATTTGTGAGATACCCGTGATCTTAACCGCCCCGGCGGGATCTGTACGGTATGGATACGGCAGTGAAAACTCCGATTCGGATGTTTTCATGTTAACAGAGAATGACCACCGTAGCTTCAGTGATCTGGAAAACGATACAGACTATTTCATCGTCTCACTGGATTTCCTGCGCTCCTGCTGGGGCCACCCGCTGCTACTGGGCAATATCACCGGGGACTGTACTGGAAATGACCGGCTATGCGGATTCTTGCAGCAGCACAGGGGGGAAGTTACCTACAGTGCACCAGGGCGTACTGCCATATTCGGCCTGGAGTATATCGCCTGGGGAGAGGCACTTGGCAATGCGTCTCCCATCAAGGCGGGACTGCGCACAGCCATGATCCTCTCCCACATGGCTGCCCATGCGGAGGACCCCTTCCTGCTCAGCGAGGAGGAGAAATCAATTTTGATCCGGGCCCGGACCGGGGGTGTTTCCCTGGAGGAGCGGGTGGACATCTACCGCCGAACCATCTGCCCTGAGAACCTTGACCGGCTCATGCGGATGCCGGACCATCCCACCATCAAAAACGAGCTGTTCCAGCTCATTGAGGAGGTAATCGCATCATGATTGAACAACTGCTGCCCACCATCAAGGACCCTGCGGACTACATCGCCGCCCTGTCCCTGTTCAAGGTGGACGTGCCCCTGACGAAGGAGGAGGCGGAGAGGTTGCTGGCCCTCTATGCCAAGTACCGGCCGGAGGCGGAGGACCCCGACTACCTGAAAATCTGCCTGGCGGTGGACCTGCTGCCGGGCCGTGACCGGGAGGACGCTGCCGGCCTTGCCGCTCTGGGGCTGGATGAGCGGAGCCTGGAGGCGCTGTTTACCACCAAGGAGGTTGTCGCTGGCCGGGAGGACCTGACGGAGGAGCGGGCGGCCCATATTGTGGCCCAGGCGACGGATGAGGCCCTTCCCATGCCTCTGCGGGTGCTGGTGGCCCGGACCACTCTGGACGGCATGACGGCATCCCGGAACTACGTGGCCCTGCGGCAGCACATCGCGGCCCTGGCGGCCTTTCTGAGCGGTATCGGCGCCGGGACGCTGGACCGCTATACGACACTGGTGGGGGAGGTGCGCATGAAATGCAGAAGGTAGAGACAAGGAACTCGGTCCGGCTGCCGGACAGCGTAGTGGACTATCTTCAGTCCCTGGACTATGAGATCGGCGGGCTCCAGGTGCTCCACACCCACGCCCTCAATGCCGGCGTGCCGGAGGACCGGGCGGAGGACATCCGCCGCCGCTTCCAGGAGAAGTTCCAGGAATATCAGCTGGCCAAGCAGGAGGCCTTCGCCGCCTACTGCGGGGAGCGCCGCGCCTGCAAACGCTGGTGGGTCAATTTCCAGGAGGGGGTGATGTACTTTGAGGAATGACCGCAGACATGCCCGTCAGTTCCAGAACATCTACCCCCACATGTACGAGGGAAAGCGCGTCAAGACGGTCACCTTCATCGTGACCCACCAGTGCAATCTCCGCTGTACCTACTGCTACGAGACCAACAAGTCGGACCGGAAGATGGACCTGGAGACGGCGAAGCGCTGTGTGGACCTGCTCTTCGCCGAGGACGCCCGGCAGTCGGAGCTGGTCAACGACGTGGATGCCCACGGCCTGATCATCGAGTTCATCGGCGGCGAGCCTTTCCTGGAGATCGACCTCATCGACCAGACCATGGCCTACTTCCTGGACCGGGCCATCGCCCTGGATCACCGCTGGCAGGTCAACTATATGATCAACATCTCCACCAACGGCACCCTGGGGGAGGACCCCCGTGTCCAGCGGTTTATGAAGAAGTACGCCGGGCGGCTGTCCGTTGGGGTCACCATTGACGGGGCCAAGGAGGCCCATGATGCCTGCCGGGTGGATTTGGCCGGCAACGGCTCCTATGACCGGGCCATCCGTATGTTCCGCCAGACCGGGGGCCCCGAGGGCGGGCGCACCACCAAGTATACCATCGCACCGGGAAACCTTGGCCTGTTCGCCGACGCGGTGCGTCACCTGGTGTTGGAGGAGGGGGTGGAGACCCTCAACTGCAACTGCGTCTATGAGGAGGGGTGGACCATCGAGCACGCCAGGGAGCTGTACCGGCAGCTGAAGGAGACATCGGACATGCTCCGGCAGAGCAGCGCGGACACCTATGTATCCATCCTGGATTGGGAGGCGGGGGAGGCTCTGCCGGACACCCACACCCAGAACTGGTGCGGTGGCGACGGGCGCATGCTGAGCTTCGACGTGGACGGCACGGTGCTGCCCTGTATGCGCTATTCCAGCATCTCTACCGCCGGCCAGCCCGTTTACCGCATCGGCGACGTATTCAGCGGTATCGCCCGACGGGAGGACGACAGAGAGCGCCTGGAGGCGCTGCGGGCCATCACCCGGCAATCCCAGTCGGAGCAGAGGTGCCTGGAGTGCCCCATTGCCAGCGGCTGCTCCTGGTGCACCGCCTACAACTACGAGCGCACCGGCACCCCCAACCGGCGGGTGACCTACATCTGCGAGATGCACAAGGCCCGCGTCCTGGCCCAGTGCTACCACCACAACCGGCTGCACCTGGAGCGGTCGGACCACGCACCCAAGAGGATGCATATCCCCAGGGACTGGGCGCTCCCCATCATCGGTGAGGAGGAGTACGAGGCGCTGCTGTGTTTGGAGCAGCAGTGCTTCGACCCTGCGCACAAATAAATTTTTGGAGGAAAACATCATGGCTTACAACGAAGGAAAAATTGCGGGCGTTGGCGCCCTGAAGGCCCTGGCCCAGAAGCTGAACGCTGAGACACCCAAGAAGGTGTCCGACCTGACCAATGACGCCAAGTACCAGACTGAGGAGCAGGTGGCCGCCGCCGTGGCCGCTGCGGAGCACCTCCAGCGGAAGAAGGTGTCCAGCGCGGCGGACATCGACCCCACGGCGGCGGGGGCGGATAAGTTCATCTACATGGTTCCCAAGGCCGGCGCCAAGGACGGGGACAAGTACGATGAGTACATGGTCCTGGACGGTGCGGTGGAGAAGATGGGCGACTGGTCGGTGGACCTGAACGGCTACCAGCTCAAGGAGGAGGGCAAGGGCCTCTCCTCCAATGACTACACCAACGAGGACAAGGCCAAGCTGGCGGGACTGGAGATGGCCACCGATGCTGAGGTGACGGAGATGCTGAATGAGGTCTTCGGCACGGCGGAGGCCTGAGTCGGCGGAGTGGTACGGGGGGGGCCGGATACCGGCCCCCCCTGGGGAAAGTGAGGTGTACATATGAGCGATAAATTGACAAATCTGGAACAGCTGCGCTCCACAGCACTGGGGGCAAAGGGCATGATCGCCCAGGTGGCCGCAACGGCGGCAGATGCCATCGGAGAGCTTGGTACACAGTTGGGGAACGTAGGAGCTCTTCTGGATGAAATCAACGGGGAGGTGGTGTGATGGGGACCATTGCGGATAAGCTGGCCCGCCTGCGACAGACCAAGGCCGCTATCCGGGCCGCCCTGGTGCGGAAGGGCCAGAGCGTGGCGGAGGCCGCGCCCTTCTCCAGCTATGCAGCAAAAATCGATGCAATTCAGATTGGCGCCGACACCTCCGATGCTACCGCCACCGCTAAGGACATGGGGGTGGGGGCCACCGCCTACGTCAACGGCCAGAAGATCGAAGGGGTGGCCAAGGTGTACACCAAGACCGTCAGCTTCTCCAACCGGACGCCCTACGTGGACGCCTCCACCGGACAGTTCAAGCTCATCAGCGCCGGGGCCACCGCCAACGGCTGGCTGTTCAAGCAGGGGGGCGCCCTGGCCCTGATGACCCCCATGAGCAACCTGGGGGACGCCACCGCTGCGGATGTGCGCAAGGGCAAGACCTTCACCAGTACAGCGGGTATCAAGGTCACCGGCACCGGAAATTTCTGAATGAAAACAGAAACGGAAATGGACAATGGAGAAATTGGTACTATTAAGGCATTTGCACTCTTGTGCGGATGCGATGAAAGCCTTTTGCAACAGGAAGACGGCGCAGGTTGCTGAAGCGGCAGCCCAGGATATTGCTGCCATGAATGCAGCGATCTCCGCCAAGCAAAACGCCCTGACCGGCCGTCCCGGCCAGGTGGTGGGGTTCGGCGCGGACGGCAAGCCGGAGGCCCAGGCCCCGCCGGCCACGGGCGTGACCAGCTTCAAGGCGCGCAGCGGGGCAGTGACGCCGCAGAAGGGGGACTACACCGCACAGCAGGTGGGGGCGCTGCCTATTACGGGCGGGACCATGGAGGGGGATGTTGAAATCCCGTGGGGGAAGAACGTCTCCTTCGGTTTGGATATTCCTGGGATTGGCGGCCTGGCGTTCTCGCCTGATCCTGACCGCAATATTGACAAGGCGCATTTCGGTTTTGTCGACGATGCAGACAGATGGGACGAAGAGGTCGTCAGGATCGGCGGAATTGCCGTGCCCAAGTATAATGACGAGGTGGCCAATAAAAAATATGTTGATACTTTAAGACCTAGATTTTCCAGAGTAGCCGTAGGACCATCGTTTACTAATGTTCTCAATATGGCACCTTTCAATGCGGGAGTGGTTTTGGCTGCTCAAGCAGATAAGCATGGTTTCATATTTATGGGGGGCAGCGTGGAGGCTACTTTATACATTAATGGATCGCAGCAGTTTTCTATAACAGTGCGCAAGAACGGAGCATTTTTACAGGCTAAATCTGATGCTCGTCTAACTGATGTGACTTTTATATTCATCGGTATGTGACTATCCTCGCCAGGAATGTCCTGGTCAGCGGTACGATTTGATACGAAGGAGGAATACAAAATGGAACTCGTCAACAGGCTCAAGGTCTACGCTGCGGCCATGGCGGCCGCCGGCAGGCTGACGCAGGCGGAGATGGACGAGATCATCAGCGGAAAGGAGGGCTAAACGATGCCCGATAAATGCAACGCCAGCGATTGCCCAGTGAACGCGCGGGTAGACGCGCTGGAAAAGGAGTTCGACCGGTACCGGGGTAATTCCACCGACACCCACCGTCAGATGTTCGAGCGGATCAGCACGCTGGAGCAGAGCGGGGCCGCGCTCAGAGCCACGCTGGGCGGGATGGACGAGAAGCTGGACGAGATCGCCGAGAAGGTCAACGCCCTGGCGGACAAGCCCGCCAAGCGGTGGGAGAGCCTGGTGGCCAGCGCGCTCAGCGCCCTGGCGGGGGCCTTTCTGCTGTGGCTGGCCGCCGGCATGCCGGGGGTGGGGGGATGAGGAGCGTTACCCGCCTGCTGTTCGTCACCACCCAGCTGGCGGCGCTGGGCTGGGTGAGCATGTCGTACCTCATCGCCCTCTACGCCACCGTGCGGCTGGCCCAGCCCTTCCCCGTGGTGGAGCTGAGCCAGCAGGCCATCACCACCATCCTGGGAGTGAACGTCCTGAAGGTGGTGGAGAACATCTTTGAGCATAACGAAGGCGTGGTGTTCGGCCAGAGCCGGACTGAAGATGATCCGCCCGATGAGGGCGGGGAAGAAGGAGGAGTCGGATGATGAATACAGAAGAGAAAATCTGGAGCTACCTGAAAGCCCAGGACCTCACCGATGCTGGTACTGCTGGCCTCATGGGGAACCTGTACGCCGAGAGCGGCCTGCGCCCGAACAACCTCCAGAACAGCTATGAGGGCAAGCTGGGCATGGCTGATGCTGAGTACACTGAGCTGGTGGACAAGGGCGTCTACACCAACTTCGGGAACGACCGGGCGGGCTACGGCATCGCCCAATGGACGCACCCCGACCGCAAGCCCAAGCTGCTGACGTATGCCAAGAAGATGGGCAAGAGCATCGGCGATCTGGATATGCAGCTTGGCTTCCTGATGGAAGAGCTGTCCACCAGCTACAAGGCTGTACTGAACGTCCTGAAGACCGCCACCAGCGTCCGGGCGGCCTCCGATGCCGTTCTGCTCCAGTTCGAGCGTCCGGCGGATCAGAGTGCGGCTGCCAAGACCCGGCGGGCCAGCTACGGCCAGAAGTATTTCGACAAGTATGCGAAGAAAGGAAGTGGCAGCACCATGGGATTCTCCAACAGCCCCCTGGCTACCGTGAGGATGATTTCTCCGAATCGGACGGCGAACCGGAACCACGTCATTGACACCATCACCATCCACTGTTTTGTCGGGCAGGTGACCGCCAAGCGTGGGTGTGAGGTGTTCCGGCCCGACGACAAGGAGGCGTCCTGCAACTACGTTGTGGGCTACGACGGCTCCATCGGCCTGTGTGTCGAGGAGAAAGACCGCTCCTGGTGTACCGGTGGTTACAAGACCGTGAACGGAGTAAAGACCCCCATCCGCGTCAATGGCATCTCCGGCAAGTCCAATGACTACCAGGCCGTGACCATCGAGGTTGCCAGCGACACCACGCACCCCTACGCCATCACCGACAAGGCTATGGCCGCCCTGATTGAGCTGTGTGCCGACATCTGCCGGCGGAACGGCATCAAGAAGCTGCTGTGGAAGGGGGACAAGAATCTGGTGGGCAAGGTGGACCAGCAAAACCTCACCGTCCACCGCTGGTTCGCCAACAAAGCCTGTCCTGGGGACTACATCTACCAGCGGCTCGGCGACATCGCCACAAAGGTGAACGTCAAGCTGGGGGCCTCTGCTACGTCCCCGGCCCCCGCTGCTCCGGTAAGCAAGGTCCCGTACAAGGTCCGCATCACCGCCACCGACCTGCGTATCCGCAAAGGTCCCGGCACCAACAACGCAATCGTCAGCGTCATTAAGCCCGGTGCCTACACCATCGTCAGCGAGGCCACCGGCGAGGGCGCTACTCTCTGGGGCAAACTGAAGTCTGGTGTTGGCTGGGTGTCCCTGGACTACTGTAAGAAGATTTGAGGAGGAAAAAATCATGGAAGCTATCATTCAGAATATCCCCGCAGTCATCTCTGTCATCCTGCCCCTGGTGCTGGTGCTTATGGTCGTGACAAACATCATCGTCGAGGTCCTGAAGGACCTGACCTGGGGGAAGCTGCCGACCAACCTGCTGGCCTTCATCATCGCCATGGCCGTCACGCTGCTGGCCTTCTTTGCTATGTGCCAGATCGCCAGCATCCCCGTCACCTGGTACATGGTGGTCGGTGCCATCGTCCTGGGTTTCTTCGTCTGTTTCGCTGCTATGTACGGCTTCGACAAGCTGAAGCAGACCATGGAGCAGTTTAACAACATCAAGCGGAAGAAAGAGTAAAAGCCCATTACAGCCCCCGTCTCGGCTTCGGCCGGGGCGGGGGCTTTTTTTGTTGTTTTTGCACGGATTTAGTTTGCAAAACTGTGCGATTTTACTAAATCATAACTTTTAAGGATTGAAAAAGTTGATTTTTCCATGATTTTGAAGTTTTTCAGAACGGGAAAAAATGGCAAAACGGAGTTGATTTGTTCAGAATATACTTATACCACCCCGGAGAAACGCGCCTCTAAGACCCGTCTAAGCCCGTTCTAAGACGTGTTTTCCCTGGGAGACGTTTTGGGCTCAAAATCCGCCACCCACGGACAGGATTTTCAGCCTTCTGTGGGAGCGGTTTTCGCCTGCACCACCATGGAAAGCGTCAATGCCCCCTACAATCGAAATAAAGCCCCGTAAATGCGTCCTATGACGTGAGTCCACCAAATTACTTACCGAGACGGTCAGCTCGCTTAAAACGCATTACAGCGCGAAATACGCCCCCTTACCAGCAGATGCCGGAAATGAACTCCGTGCAAGTTGGTTAGGGGGCGTTATTTTTTTGACTAAAAGCAGTAATATCGCATTAGAAATGTATCGAATAAAGTGTAAGATTGACACACAAAAATATTTTGGAATATTTCAATTTTTGACTTGACATTACCGTGTCGGTAAGTTAGAATGATGACAATGAAACTTACCAAGATGGTCAGTTTCTGAGCGCACCGCCTGCTGAGGGCGGTGCGCGAACACTTTGGCAGGAGGTGTACCTCTCATGGAAGAAGGTGATGTGAGCATGACCGCTATGGAAGCTGCTCGCCTGATTGACTGGCTCATGAGCAACGGTCACACGGCAGATGAGGCTACCCAGTGTATCAAGTACATCGCTGGAACGCCGGCCCCGGCCAAGCCGGAAAAGTAAAAAGTTAGGCTCCCCCTCAGCCGACCAAAGCACAAAGGGAGCCTAACCCATAAGGCGGGACGGGACCTGCCCCCGTCTCGCCACCTATGGTAACAGACGGGCAGGAGAAAGTCAAGGCCGAGAGGCCGGGAGGTAACGATATGAAGAGCAAGATTTACAAGCTGGACGGCAAGCTGTTCCGCTACAACTTCGACCGCTGCACGGTGGAGTACGTCGCCAAGGCCGGCAAGGAAGAGCTGAAGGATGAGGCCGAGTGGATGCAGAAGTACGGTGAACCGCTGTTCGGCATCGAACACGACGGCTACATGGTGATCGACAGCATCGGCCTAAGCCGGGAGAACTGGGAGAACCACGAGGCCCGCGACGGCTACCTGCACGGCTGGGCGCAGGACCTGGAGGCTGAGTCCTCCCGGCTGGCGGCGGACTTCGTGAAGTTTGAACTGCCGTACCTGATGTAAGGAAAGGAGAGATTGAAATGGCAGTTATCGCTGGTATCTACGGCAAGACCGAGCCTGAGTATGTGGGCTGTGTCCTCAGCACCTATGAGCTCAACGGATACAACGATTCTGATTGGTACGCTGTCTGCTGGGACAGGGAGCAACAGAAGCTGGTTGAAGTCGAGTACGACACCACCAGGGCGGGCGGCGGCGGCCGCGCCGAGATCGACGCCACCCCGGAAGTATTGCGGGAGGTGTACCGCTGGTACAAGCGAATGGGCCGGGAGCATTTCGACTGCTGCACCAATCCTTCCAACGCCAAGAAGGTCCAAAAGGGTGACACCGTGAGGGTCGTCCGGGGGCGGAAGGTTCCGAAGGGTACTGAGGGAGTAGTGTTCTGGGTCGGCACTCGGTACAACCAGTACAGCCGGATGGATGAGGAACGGGTGGGCATTGAGGTGGCCGGGGAGAGGGTTTTCCTGAACGCCGAATATGTCGAGGTCATCGGCTGGGAGGCAAGGCTTGTGACCGGACGGAAGCGAAAGCAGGCCATTCGCAACTTTGCTGTAAACTCCATGCCGTGCTATTTCCGGCATCTGTTCAGCCGGCGGGATTGGGAGTGGGCCGAGTTCGTCGGCAAGACCCCCGGATGGAAGCAGTTGGTAGCTTGATGGGGGTGAGCTGATTGACACCTGAGCTGTTGGATGAAGCGGTGGTGGCCCTTGCCATCCTGACGGGCTACCTGCTCATCCTGTTTGTCGGCTGCCTGATTGCCGACTATGTGTTTCCGCATATTCCGTTCATCCAGCGGTATCTTGAAAGTCTCCCTGACTGGGAGGACGAAGACTGAAAGGAGAAATGGTCCATGCCTGCAATTCGCAACAAGGAAGACCTCCGCCTCGCCTATGAACGCCTGAGCATCTTCAAAGGGGCCGGAAAAGGCGATTGCCCGAAGGCTGCGGAGCTGAAGAAGCAGATTCGTTCCTACTCAAAGCTCCCTCGCTGCTCGCACATTGTCCGCGATGATGGCATCGACGGATATGTCAAGTTGATAGAGCTGCCGGATGACTTCGATGACTTCAGCAGGGAGGAAGCGACAGAGTGGTTTGACAGGAACTGTACCCTGGGCCCGATCTGTTCTCCCTATGACTGCACCGGGAAGCCGTTCACGGTATGGTTCAAGGTGTTCCGCAGGCGAAGCCACTGGTTCGTCTACCACTCGGTCGCATTTGATGTTTGAGAAAGATGAGAGCAAAAATGAGTGATTCGTACTGGGTCCAGTGGTCCCACTGGACCGACCAAGGAATGGTCGAGTTCGGCCAGATGCCCCGGAAGAAGATGCAGGAGAACCTTCAGCGGTTCGAGGTGGAGGCCCAGAAGCTGCTGGCTGAGACTGGCGCTGACCATGTGCTGTACGGCCGGAAGCTCTATGATGAGGGTGGGGAGCTGGAGGAGCTCCGCTTCTACCTGATGCCGATGACCGATGAGGAGTTTGAGGAAAGGGTGGCACCCCTGAAGGGTCAGCAGGTGTACGCCGTCCACAAGATGAAGTGAGGAGGAATGAACTATGCGAGTGTATGCGGTAATGGTCCGCTTCGACGGCGCTGAGAAGTTGTCCCAGGAAGCGTACAGCAGCTTGGAGGCGGCGCAACGGTTTATCAGAAGCAGGAGCCCGGAACCTGGACGGCTGAGTATGACGAAGTTCAGAGACAGCGAAGGCCGGGAGTACCTCATCCACGACCTGCTGGTCCGCGAGGATGGCGAGGAGAAGACCTTCTGGCGGGTATGCCAGAAATACTTCGATGACGGTAGGGTGGCCGTGAGCGTCTATACAGTGAAGGCTTCCAAGAAGCCGAACAACACATCGGTCGAGGGAAAGACCTTCGATGAGTACAATGACTACTTCGATACCCGCGAAGAAGCGGATGAGTGGGCTGAGAACGCTCGTAATGCGTAAGGAGGGAGCGTGTATGAGAACGATTGAACAGGCCCGCCATATGTTGGAAGGGCTGGGCAAGATGCAGGAGGAGGGATTGGCTACTGGTCTCCCATGCCCCCGCTGCGGGTATCCGCGCATGAGGGACAGGCTTGTCGAGAACTCCCTCAGCCGGCGGGTTGATGTCCATATCTGCAATGTCTGTTGAACCGGCTTCCAGGTATCGGGACATATTCCGGGGCGTGGACATCCAGCAGAATCAAAAGAGAGGAGTGTTTGGTATGAACGAGAAGAAGTTTATCGTCCGGCCGCAGATTGAGGTCAATCTCAGCCAGCAGGACATCGACGACATCATGGTCACGGCCCTGGAGGGAGGTATCAACTACTGGTGCCGTAAGGCCGAGGTGGTGGGTGAGTATCTGGGCGAGGCTGCCAGCGACCAGATTTCCCGTGGCGGTATCCTCATTTTGCACGACGCCGAGAGCGCCCAGACATGGGAGTTGACCCTGGGCAAGTTCCTGAATGGGGTGAAGCTCTACTTCGAGCAGGGCTGCCATGTGCAGGTCGAGGACAACGCCATCGACACCTGCGCCATCGACGCCGGCGATGCCGACTGCATCATCCAGTTTGCCCTGTTTGGGGAGGTGCAGTTCGGATGACTACTGAGCTGAAGAGTAAGGCGTTTGACACCGCCTATGGCCTGTATAACAGGGATGTCCTCAGTAGCTCCGACTATGAGGCGATCTGCGACGGCCTGGAAGAAATTGAGACCCTCCGGGACCGGGATGAGGCCCTGGAGAAGATGTGGAAGCAGTTCTCCGACACCCCGATGGACCCGAAGAACGAGTGCATTGAGGAGCAGTTTTTTTGCTGGGGTCCGGGAGTGAGCCGGGAGGAAATCTGGCACTGGTTCGACCGGCGGCACAGCAAGGGAATCGGCTACCTGCTGTACGGGGACGGCATCGACCGCACGGATCAGCTCACCAAGCTGGTCTACCTGAAGCAGCTCTGCATCGAGTGTGAGTCCCAGACCTGCCAGTACAATCACAGCGGCGAGTGCCGGTTTGCTCTGGTCCATGAGCGAAAGGCCCGCATCACCGATGACGACGGCTGCATCGACTATGACTATCAGGAGGGAGACGGATGAACAAAGACGTCAGGACCCTGCACATGTCTATCAGAGGAGGTATCATAAACGACCTTGCCCTGGAGAAATGCTATCTGGACTATGACATCTGCTATGCGGTGGACCTGCTGATGAGCAGCCTCCAGACCGACCAGCTCTCCGAGGGCGAGCGGCTTATGCTTGCCCTCCGGGTGCTGAATGGCGAGGTCGAAATCCGGGGGACCTATCCCGGCGATGACTATGGCCCGGTCGAGTTGGAAACCAGGAACGAGAAATATGACCTTCGGGTGATGCTCACCTCCATGAAAGACAAAATTATGGCTCAGGCAAAAGAAATTGACCAGCTCAACAAAAAACTGGCTTGCTGCGGGGAGCAGCTCGATGACTACGGTATGCGAAAGGCTAATCGCGCTTGGAAGAACGAATGGGGAGAAGATGGGAAAATCTTCAGTGGGATAGAAAATTCCATACTGACATCGGAGACCGGCGGACTTGTCGAGGAGTTTTTAGAGCGCGTAAAGCGCCCTGATTCCGAACACGATTATGGCTGGCTGGAGCCCACGGGCGTGTTTCATCCCGTTGAATGGGGTCGGCATGAAGAATGGGCGCACGAACGTGTAAAGTTCGAAGATTGGTTCAAAGAATGGTCTATCCACGGTAGCAGCTCCCTTCACTCCTTCGGAGACTTCCTGGTGTATCGCCGAGGCTGGGTTCTTTTGCACAATCCAGCGCAAGGATTGGCGCGCCCCACGATAAGCGATACCAGACCTATGACGAAAGCCCAGAAGGAGTTCCTGTTCGATTACTACGCCGAGCGCAACCGGCCAGACCTCGCGAAAAAATACTTGGAGGAGGCATGAGATGAAAGCGTCTGATATGGTGCGCTCCGCCCTTGCGAGCGCAGGCAAGACCCAGCGGGAGCTGGCCGAGTTTATGGGATGGAGCCCGCAGAACCTTAGCGGCCGGCTGAAAAACGACACCCTGACCTTCGATGAGCTGACTAGAGCTCTAAGCATGACCGGGTACACCGTGAAGATGGTCAGCGCCGCCGGTGCGGAACTCCCTATGCTGGGGAACAGCAGTAGTCCGCGGGTGATTCAGATGGTAGACGGTGTGACCTATGATACCAGCAAGGCCGAGTCTCTCTGCACCAGTAAAGCGGAGCACAGCGACGAGTTTTACATGGAGCTCTTCAAAGACCCGTCAGGGGCCTATTTCGTGGCCTACTACCAGGTTTGGGAGGGCGGCTATAATCACATATCCCCCATGAGCAAGGACGCGTCTAAGCGGTTCTGGGCGCGTTACAGCGGCCTCCCGGAGAGCGAGATGAAGTAGCTGACGCTTCCCGTGCCGGTAAGTTTCGTGAAGCCATGAGTATTTCCGCAAAAGCTCCGCAGCTCCTTCAAAAGTGCTGTAAATCAAGTGTTTTGAGGATAGCAAAAAATATTTTGCTATTTTTCATTTTTGACTTGACATTACCGTGTCGGTAAGTTAGAATGTGAGCATGATAAATAACTTATCCAAGACGGTCAGTTTTTGAAGGAGGGCGTTGAGATGAAGCGAGACATTTTGAAGCTCATCAAGAACGATATGTGGTATACCCGGCATGACAAGAAAGATGTTCAGGCCATGCTCAAAGCAGAGCTGGCTGAACTGGAGGCCCGCCGGAAAGAGGAACTGGATGACAATGCCGCGCTGGATGTCAGCCCGGAATCCCTAGCCTACTTCAACTGGCAGACCAACGAGCGGTATGACCGGCGTCGACAGGAGCTCATCAGCAGCGTGTATGACCGCTGGCATACTGACCAGATGTATCACCTGATTTACAAGGACGGTAGCGAGGTCGTTATCACGGCTGAGGAAATCCTGAGCGGCGAGCCGTTCCCCAAGATGTCCGACATCGTGTACGCCGAGATGTCCAGCGCAGATGACCACATGGACACCGAGACCGGCGACCTCTACTGGTACTCCGATGAGCGTATGGCAGCCTGCGGCGGTGATTACGCTGCCGAAGATGAGGCTGTGTGGCAGTATGAGACAGCTATCCAGTATAAGTTCGGAACCGAGTGGGCGAAGCGGTGGAGCCAGAAGCACCCTGAGTTTGTTCCGATGGAAATTTGAGGAGGTAGGTCTATGAAGGAGTTCACCGTGAAGGTCACGTCCATCACGACGCTGACCGTCGAGGCCGAGTCGGAGGATGAGGCCATCGACAAGGCTTGCGAGAAAGCCTGGGAATATGACGCCGATGAGAAGACTGGCGAGATTTTGGAGGTGACTGCATGAGGTATTACAGCACACAGCGCCCGGTCGGGCCGGGGACGTTCCCCCGGCAGGACGGCGCGGAGGTGATTACCAACTTTGACGGCCCGTCCTACTGCGAGGAGATTGGCCTGGAGGCGTGGGGGTACATCGACTACCAGCAGCCCCTCGCCCCGGGGGTTGCGGCCAGCTACGAGCTGACCCCGGCGAAAAGGGTGGCGGAGTACATTGTCTACCGCTGTCCGGACGGGAGCATCCTGCTCGACTGGAACGGGAACCTCTGGAAGTACGGCTACCCGTATTATCCCAAACACCGCTGCGTGGAAATCGAAAGGGGCTACTCCGAGGGCGGGTCGACACTCCCGAAACTCTACGCGGCCATGAAGAAGAAGCACCTTGCGGAGGGCGGCCATGACGAGACGTGAGGAAATCGACCTTGAAATCCGGCGGCAGGCCGTCCAGCTTTATCCCCGGTGCGCGGCCTTGTTTGAGCTTCCTTTGATGGTCTACACGCAGATTGTCAAGGACAACACCACCCGCCGGAATCCCTACCGTGTCAGCGAGAAGCGAATCAGGGACATCATCGGCACCATGCCGGAATTTCAGTAAGGAGGATATATCATGAATAAGTACGCAGAGCTGCGCCATCGCCAGCAGGAGGAGTTTAACGCCCTCCCCCTCGGCTTCGCGTTCAGCCAGAAGCAGTTCAGTGAGATGATGGAGGGTTGGGGCCTCGACCCGGAGAAAGACCTCGACAAGCTCCTCCGCATTCCCGGCGGCGGGTACATCCAGAAGAAGGATGCCGACCTGATCAACCAGACGACGGAGCGCCACAGCGCGGAGATGGCGGCGGCCATTGCGGAGGACAAGACCGGGGAGGGATTCATCTGCGATATGTTCCTCTATGAGCTGGATAACCATGAGTATGGCTATACCAGGGACACAGAGGATACCTTGGATGCCCTGGGTTACACGGCGGAGCAGGTTCTCGGAGGCCCTCGTCTGAAGCGCGGCATTGAGAAAGCTGTCACGGAAATCTGTAAGCGGGAGGGAGACTGAAATGTCTTGCTTTGTGATGAATAACGAGACGCTGGCGGCGTTAGCGAACGCCGTCGAGACCCGGCTCAAGGTATCCATGGGAAACTGGAGCCAGAGGAGGCTGAAGAGCTGGAAGCCCTGCGTGACCTACACCCGGACGATGACATTGAGGGAGACTTCAACTTCCTTGCCACGCACGTCTGGTTTAAGAGCAACGGACCGGCCTACCGCCGGTATCTGCCGGAGGCCGTAGACAACTTTGAGGACAATGTGGGTTTTTTCCTGACCGGAGGTGAAGACGATGACTGAAATAAAGAAAGCTGAGGACCTGGTGGCCGTTTCCATCCGCCAGGGGCTCCAGATGAACCTGGTAGAAGCCGATATTGTGCTGGGCTATATCGAAGGGCATGGCTTCTCGCTGATGTCGAATGAGCAGTTTCAGATGGCTCTGCATGATACCGAGGAGGAGGAGAAGTACGGGTACAGCAAGGACCAGCCCTACACCATCCGGGAGGCGGTCGAGTTCTGCCAGGAGATGAATGAGGAGCTGCTGCGGGATGCCTCCAGCGAGGAATCCTGCGACGAGAGCCGTATCCTTGACCTGCGGAAAGATGACTTCATCCTGAGCGGGCTCATGGAGAGAGCTGCGGCGGTGATACCGCCAGTGATCCGCCGGTATAACATCATCATTCTGGAGTACCTGAAGCGCGTGGTCTCTGTGGAGGCCGCGAGCTGGGAGGAGGCTAAGTCCAAGGTTGAGCAGGCGTGGAAAAACGGGGAACACGTCCTGACCCGCTGATGACTTCGCTGGTGTGAGCTTCAATACCGGCGGCTGAGGAGGTGTCATCTAAATGGACGAAGAGCTCAGAAAGATGTTTGAGGTAGTCACTGAACATGATAGGCTGTGTGACGCCTGCAAATACCAGTATGACGGATGCAGTGGCGGTGTGACCGGCGGGCCGAACGGCCCTATCTATCCTCAGTGTTGCGACAGTGACCCGGAGAAATACGTCGATGAGGACTATCTGCGGGAAACCTACGAGGAAATCGTATCGGAGGGGGGGAGACGTAAGGAATGTTTGTCTACAAAGTAACCTGCCCGAAATGCGGAAAGGAACTGGATGGGGTGTATATCGCCTATGGAAGCAGTTGGGAGTGCTCCAACTGCCATGAGGACAAGGCGGAGCCTATCCACTGTGAACGGGGGTGCAAGGTCGAGTTCGCACACCCTGACAGCGGTAGAGGGTCAGAAAGGGAGGAGGCTCAGAAGCTCTTGACTGAAGGGGCGGTCTACGAAGTCGAAAGCGTACAGGTAGGTGGATGGTGTACCGACATTGAGCTGAAGGAATTTCCGGGGAAGAAATTCAACTCAGTGTTCTTCCGACGTGTCTGCGGGTGAACGGGAGAAGGGAGGAAAGGTGTAGCATGGGAAAGAAAAATGACTACCTGGACCGCCAGAAGACGAAGAGACGGACGCTCCAGGATGCTACCAGACAGACCTTCGTGCAATACATGACTGATACCCTCATCTTCACCCTGAACGACCCGGAGGTCATGGGGAAAGACGTGTTCGGCCACGCTCGGCTGAAGAAGGTGCTGGAAGCCTGGGGTCGGTATTATGACCAGTTCTTCGACGCCCTGACGCTGAACCCGGAGGCCGACTATGCCAGGGCTAAAATGGATGAGGCCCTGAAGCGAATCTGCGGTGATAGTGGAGATTTTATCACATTTGAGCAGCGGTATGACTGGCTGCCGGAAATCCAGTATGGTCATAAGCGGTAGCTCCTGCTGAATACTCTGTGAGAGGGAGGTGGGGCCATGTGGCGAAGAAGCAGGAGATACGGACGGTATCCTTCGTACATATTGGAGATGAGCTGGTGAACACCGATGACCTGGACGACGATCAGCGCCGCAGGCTGGCGACATGGCTGAAGACTACCTACCTGAACACGCTGTTCCAGGGGAAGGCTGAGTTCTTCGAGAGCAGCGGGGAAGGGGATTGCCAAGAGCGCCGCCGTGGTGTAAAATAGCGAAAGCCGGAGCAAAACCGCTCCGGCTTTTTTGTAGCCTGATGGAGTAAGGTCCACCGTACTGGCTGATGATCACCGCCGCCAGCTTCGGGTTGGGGTTCTTGATCTTGATGGGGTACTGCAGCCGTTTCTCATAGACAAACATTATTTTTTTCCTCCTTCCAGATCCCAGGGCCACGGGTCGTTGATCCATGTGTATCCCGCCGCCGTCACGGACTCCTGCTGCAGCGGGCCGTAGGCCGCCTCGTAGCGCTTACGGCCTTCCTTGGCGAGGTTGACATAATCAATGTATAGAGCCAGCGCCTCCTTGTCGCTCTGGTGGGTATCCAGATACAGGCCCAGCTCATTGATGGCAAAACCCAGCGCCATCAGCTCACACAGCGCGGTGTTGTCGCAGTTCATCTTGCTCTTGACCGCCCGGAAAAAGGGCAGGTTCAGCCCCGGAAACAGGGTACCAGCGGCCAGGCCCTGGGTCTGGTCATACCGCTCGGCGTTGACGCCCTGCACGGGAATATAGGGAAACGCCAGGCTGGCGCACTTGCCGGGCAGACTGCCCTCCATAGTGCCGCAGGCGTTGGGGTTGGTATTCTCCAAAGGGAACTCCTCCTTATGGTAAGTGGGGGGACGCGGCAGCGCGTCCTCTGTTCATCTTATGCCGGGCTGCGGAATGGGTTCTTCTCATATACCGGACAGCCCGCGCATAGGGTAGAGAGAGGTGATCGCATGTTTCTGACATTTAAAAAATGGACGGCTCTCTATCTGCTCACGCTGCTCCTGCTCTTTGTGGGATTCGCGGCCATTCTGTGGCAGGGGAGCGCCGTCAACGCGTCCAAAAATCTGCGGCTGGAGACGGCGGAGGAGCTTGTCCTGATCATCGACCCGGGACACGGCGGCGTAGACGGCGGCGCGGTGGGGGCGGACGGCACGGTGGAGTCCCAAATCAATCTGGCAATCGGCCTGCAGATGGAGGAGCTCGCCCGGCTCATCGGCCTGGACACCAGGATGACCCGGAGGGAGGACGTCTCCATCCACGACCCGGAGGCTCAGACGATCCGGGCAAAAAAGGTGAGCGATCTGAAAAACCGGGCGGCCCTCATCAACGCCGTCCCCGGCGGGGTTCTGGTGAGCCTCCACCAGAACAGCCTTCCCACCGCTCCCAACGTGCGGGGGGCGCAGGTGTTTTACAACGGGGTCCCCGGCAGCAAGGAGCTGGCGGAGGCGGTCCAGGCCGCCCTCAACGATGTCCTCAATGCCTCCCCAAAGATGCCGGAGCAGACCGGAAGCGGCGTGTATCTCATGGCCCACAGCGAAGCGCCCTCCATCCTGGTGGAGTGCGGCTTCCTGTCCAACGCAGAGGAGACGGCCCTGCTGAACACACAGCCCCACCAGACCAAGCTGTCCCTGGTCATCCTGACCGCCGCGCTGGCGCACCTGATGCAGCCGGAGGCGGAAATGCCCCCTGCCGTCTCGGAGCCAAAGTAATCCTGAAAAAGTACTAGCCAAGCGGAAACATTTGTTGTATACTATTGGCAGCGCTCCATTGACACTCCAGCCATTTTCCGGCCAATGGGATGGCGAGAAATACGTGCGTTACCGGGAGGATACAGCCATGGCAAAGCAGCGCAGCGTCTTTTACTGTACCGAGTGCGGCAACGAGACCCCCAAGTGGGCAGGGAAGTGCCCGGCATGCGGCGCGTGGAACACGGTGGTGGAGCAGGAGGCGCCGGCGAAAATGCGCGGCGGTCGTTCCAGCGGCGGCGCAGGCGTCTTTCACACTGTAAAGGCTATATCCCTGACAGATGTTGATACAAAAGAAGAAATCCGCTTTTCCACTGGTATGGGGGAGCTGAACCGCGTGCTGGGCGGGGGAGCGGTGAAGGGCTCTCTGGTGTTGGTAGGCGGCGCGCCGGGGGTGGGGAAGTCCACCTTGATGCTCCAGATCTGCGGCAGCCTCTGCAGGGAAAACCGGGTGCTGTACGTGTCCGGCGAGGAGTCGGTGCGCCAGCTGAAGCTGCGGGCCCAGCGCTTGGGCGTGGGAAGCGAGCGTCTGCTGGTTCTGTCGGAGACCGGGCTGGAGGATGTGCTCCAGTCCGTATCCGACGAAGCGCCGGACATTCTGATTGTGGACTCCATCCAGACTCTCTACAACGGCGCGCTGGAGAGCCCGCCGGGCAGTGTGGGGCAGGTGAAGGACTGTACCATGGCCCTCATGCAGCTGGCCAAGGGCCGGGACGTCACGGTCTTCGTCATCGGCCACGTGAACAAGGAGGGATCCATCGCGGGACCCAAGGTGCTGGAGCACATGGTGGACTGCGTGCTCTACTTCGAGGGGGAGCAGCACAGCACCTGCCGCATTCTGCGGGCGGCCAAAAACCGCTTTGGCGCCACCAACGAGATCGGGGTATTCGAGATGCAGGACGCGGGGCTGGAGGAGGTGGAGAATCCCTCCCAGATGCTCCTCTCCGGCCGTCCGGACGGCGCGCCGGGCACCTGCGTCACGTGCGTGATGGAGGGCGTGCGGCCGGTGCTGGCGGAGATCCAGGCGCTGCTGGCCCCCGCGTCCTACGGAAACGCCCGCCGGGCCTGCAACGGCTTTGACTTTGGCCGGGCGGCCATGCTGCTGGCGGTGCTGGAGAAGCGGGGGGGGCTGAAGGTCTCCGCCTGCGACGCCTATATGAACATCATCGGCGGCCTGACCTTGGACGAGCCCGCCGCCGATCTGGCAGCGGTGCTGGCCCTGGCCTCCAGCTATCTGGACAAGCCCATCGCCGCCGATCTGGCGGCCATCGGGGAGGTGGGACTAACCGGAGAGCTGCGGGCGGTCAACAGCCTGGACCAGCGGCTCAGTGAGGTCCGCCGCCTTGGGTTCAAAACCTGCATTGTACCCCAGCGGCGCGGGAAGCGCACCGCGCCGCTGGAGGGGCTGCGTGTGGTGGAGGCCGCCAACATCGGCGAGGCCATCCGGGCGGCACTGGGAAAATAACCTGGCAGTATTTCCGGCGATTTTACATAAACCGTGTCGAATCCCGGCGGGATGACGGGCATCCCAACTCCAGCATCGCCGCACGCAAACACGGTGTAGCGCATCCGCAGATACTGCGGATGCATCGCCGTCTGGCGGAGCACTGGCCGCCGCACCGGGCAGAGCCAGCGGCATATAGCAAATCAATACCAGAGGGGAGGTAATGGCGGCATATTGACAATTGAACAAAATAAAAATTTTGTTCAATTCAGGGGAGGGAAAACCGCCCCCATGCCGCTCACAGCATGAACAGCTACCAAGACGAAGCGCCCCAGGTCCTGCGGGACTTTCTGGCGTACCACGAGACCATCAAGGCGCACTCCCGGAAAACTGTGGACGAGTACTTTCTGGATCTGCGCAATTTCTTCCGCTATATGAAGCAGTCCCGGAACCGTGCTCTCCAGGATACGCCCTGGGACGAGATTTCCATCCTGGACGTGGACGTCCCGTTTATCCGCTCCATCACCCTGACAGACATCTACGGCTATCTGACCTACCTCAGCCGCGACCGGGCCCAGCAGCCCAACAGCAGCCGGACTGGCTACGGACTCACCGCCGCCACCCGTGCCCGGAAGATCGCCACCCTCCGCTCCTTCTTCAACTATCTTACCCAGAAGGCCCACCTTTTGGAGGACAATCCGGTCAAGGAGCTGGACTCCCCCAAGCTGAAGAAGACGCTGCCCCGCTACCTGACCCTGGACGAGAGCCTGGGACTGCTGGAGAACGTGGACGGGGCCAACCGCGAGCGGGATTACTGTATTTTGACCCTGTTTCTCAACTGCGGCCTGCGGATCTCCGAGCTGATCGGTCTGAATCTCAGCGACATCCAGGGCGATGCCCTCCGTGTGCTGGGCAAGGGCAATAAGGTGCGCATCGTCTACCTCAATGACGCCTGCAAGGCCGCTCTGGAGCGCTATCTGGCGGTGCGCCGGCCCATCGGAGGCCGGGACCGGGACGCTCTGTTTCTCTCCACGCGGGACCAGCGGATCAGCCGCTCCAACGTCCACGCTCTGGTGAAAAAGCACCTGACCCAGGCGGGCCTGGACAGCGCCCAGTACTCCGCCCACAAGCTCCGTCACACCGCCGCCACCCTGATGCTGCAAAATGGCGTAGACGTCAAGGCGGTGCAGGAGGTGCTGGGGCACGAGCACCTGAACACCACGGAAATCTACACCCATATCGACAACGAGGCCCTGCGGGTGGCCGCCCGGGCCAACCCCCTGGGCCGGGTCAAGCCCCCCAAGGATTGAACAAAATAATAAGGAGCGCCGCACCCTGTTGAGGAGATGCGGCGCTCCTTATATTCCTGCCCCCTCAGACCGGATACAGCAGATGGGAGACGATGGAGATCACATAGCGGTGGGTGGGATAGTAGATGTAGAACAGCCACTTCGGCCCCCTGCCCCGCCGGCCGTTGTACAGCATCATCAGGGGCAGGGCCAGCACCATCCGGCACTGGCTCAGGGTGCAGAAGGTGTTGATAAACGAGCCGATATAGGTATAGCCAATGGGCCCCAGATCAGCGGGCAGCAGAACCGCCCCTGCGGCGCACAGAAGGCAGAAGCCCCCAAACACGGCGCACTGCCGCCGCTTCGTCCTGGCGAAGTACAGCGCCGCGCCCAGCGCGGCCAGGCCCCAGCCGTAGTCACCCCCCCAGACGCTGGGCAGAAAGGCGCGCAGCAGATCGTGGCGCAAAATCATGTACCGGATGCCGGTTTCCCCAGAAAACAGCCCTTCAATTCCCTCGCAGACAGCCGCCGGCAGCAGCGTAACGGCGGCTCCCGCCAGCACCGGCAGCAGCGCAGCTGCGAACCGCCGCGCCCGGAGGGCGGACGCGCACGCCTCAATCAGCAGGATGTAGAGCGCCGCATAAAAAAATGAGAACAGGATATTTCCCGGGGAATGGACGCCGAACAGATCACCCAGGAAAAAATTTGTCGCCGCGACAAACAGCTCCGTGCACATCCCCGCCACATACAGCCGCAGCAGAAACCGGGGCTTGCTCCTGGTGTGCCGTATGCTCTGCACCAGCAGGAACAGGAACAGCGGCATGGCCAGTCTGCCCACCGCCCGGAGCCGGGTATAGTACCGGCCAATAACGGGAATTTCAAAACCAAAGGCCCCCAGATGGTCCACCGTCATCAAAATTAGGGCGATCCATTTGATCTGAGCCGCCGTCAGCCCTCTTTTCACCATATCCAACGTATTGGAAACAGGCATGCCGTACCCCTCCGCGCTTTCTTTTTATGGAAGCATACCATATTTCCCCCAAATTTGCAAGCTGCTCCACGGCTTCGCGGCCCCCTCTCCCCTACTCGGTCACTTTCCGCACCCCGGTGAAGTGGAGAAAGCGGATGTCCCGGTAGTCGTAGGTGCTCAGCGGCCGGTTGTCCGCGTCGTAGCTGTGGGCGGCGATGAGCACGTCGGCGGGCTGAAGGGCCGGCTGGCGGAGCAGGTGCACCACAATCGGCGAGTGGTTCCAGTTTTTCCCGTCAAAGGAGAGCTGCACCACGTCGCCGGGCAGCAGCTGTTCGATCGATGCCGCCTGGGCCACGGGCCCCACGCTCTCCGCCGTCCGCGTCATAAAGTTGTAAAAATACGCCACCCCCGTCCAGGCGGGGGCCTTGTTGTTGGCGCTAATGTAGTACCACCCCAGGTCCTTGGTGTAGTTCATCACCCCGCTGCCCGCATAGACGCACTGGGAGGCAAAATTGGTACAGTCCCCGCCGATGTGCTCGTAGTCATAAAATGCCGGATTTCTGCCGTAAGCCCACCGCCGGGCGTACTGTACCGCCGCCGTCCTGTTGTACGGGAGCAGTCTGGGCTGCAAATTGTCCATAGAGAGATCCCCCCTTCCGCACAGTGTATGCGCGGACAGGGCGCGTCGTTCCCCGGCGGGCTGCCGTGTGCGCCGGCCCCCTCCCCCAAACTGCCAAAATAATTTTGCCGCGCCTATTGACAAAACTTTAACAAGAGCGTATACTGACCATAGTCAGATCGTTAAATCATTCACAAGGCTTGCCAAGACATGAATGGAGGAATCTACATATGGCTGATCACAACATTTCCGCTCTGATCGACACCGCCGAGGCCCTTGCCGCCAAGATGGACGCCATGCGTCAGGCGCAGCGCGCCTTCGCCGCCTTCTCCCAGGAGCAGGTGGACCACATCTTCTTCGAAGCCGCCAAGGCTGCCAACCGCCAGCGTATTCCTCTGGCCAAGATGGCCGTTGCGGAGACGGGCATGGGCGTGGTGGAGGACAAGGTCATCAAGAACCACTACGCCGCCGAGTACATCTACAACGCCTACAAGAATATGAAGACCTGCGGCGTCATCGAGGAGGATAAGGCCTTCGGCTTCAAGAAGATCGCCGAGCCCGTGGGCCTCATCGCCGCCGTCATCCCCACCACCAACCCCACCTCCACCGCCATCTTCAAGGCCCTCATCGCCCTGAAGACCCGCAACGCCATCATCTTCTCCCCCCACCCCAGGGCCAAGGGCTGCACCATCGAGGCCGCCCGGATCGTTCTGAACGCCGCCGTCAAGGCCGGCGCACCCGCGGACATCATCGGCTGGATCGACGCCCCCTCCCTGGAGCTGACCAATCAGGTCATGCGGGACGCGGACATCATCCTGGCCACTGGCGGCCCCGGTATGGTGAAGGCTGCCTACTCCTCCGGCAAGCCCGCCGTGGGCGTGGGCGCGGGCAACGTCCCTGTAGTCATTGACGACAGCGCCGATATCCGGATGGCTGTCAGCTCCATCATCCACTCCAAGACCTTCGACAACGGCATGATCTGCGCCAGCGAGCAGTCCGTCACCGTCATGGACAGCATCTACGACGAGGTGAAAAAGGAGTTCGCCCTCCGCGGCTGCCACTTCCTCAAGGGCAAGGAGCTGGACAAGGTCCGGGAGGTCATCCTCATCAACGGCGCCCTCAACGCCAAGATCGTGGGACAGAGCGCCGCCAGGATCGCCGAGATGGCCGGCGTCAGCGTGGACCCCGCCGCCAAGATTCTCATCGGCGAGGTGGAGAGCGTGGACGTCAGCGAGCCCTTTGCCCACGAGAAGCTCTCCCCCGTGCTGGCCATGTACCGTGCCAAGACCTTCGACCAGGCCGTCGCCAACGCGGAAAAGCTGGTGGAGGACGGTGGCATCGGCCACACCGCCTCCCTCTACATCGACACCAGCCGCACCGACCGGTACAACCAGTTTGTCAGCGCCATGAAGGCCTGCCGGGTGGTGGTCAACACCCCCTCCAGCCACGGCGGCATCGGCGATCTCTACAACTTCAAGCTGCGCCCCTCCCTGACCCTGGGCTGCGGCTCCTGGGGCGGCAACTCCGTCAGTGAGAACGTGGGCCCCATGCACCTGCTCAACATCAAGACTGTCGCCGAGAGGAGAGAGAACATGCTCTGGTTCCGCACCCCCCAGAAGGTCTATTTCAAGAAGGGCTGCATGCCCGTGGCCCTCAACGAGCTGCGGGACGTGATGGGCAAGAAAAAGGCCTTTATCGTCACCGACTCCTTCCTCTACCAGAACGGTTACACCAAGCCCATCACCGACAAGCTTGATGAGCTGGGTATCACCTACACCGTCTTTTCCAACGTCCAGCCCGACCCCACCCTCGCCAACGCCCAGGAGGGCGCCAAGGTCATGGCCGCCTTCCAGCCGGACACCATCATCGCCCTGGGCGGCGGGTCCGCTATGGACGCGGGCAAGATCATGTGGGTGATGTACGAGCACCCGGAGGTGGACTTCCAGGATCTGGCCATGCGCTTTGTGGACATCCGCAAGAGGGTGTACACCTTCCCCAGGATGGGCGAAAAAGCCTACTTTGTAGCCATCCCCACCTCCTCCGGCACCGGCAGCGAGGTGACCCCCTTCGCCGTCATCACCGACCAGGAGAGCGGCGTGAAGTACCCCCTGGCGGACTACGAGCTGCTGCCCAACATGGCTATTGTGGACGTGGACAACATGATGAGCCAGCCCAAGGGCCTCACCAGCGCCAGCGGCGTGGACGTGCTGACCCACGCTCTGGAGGCCTACGCCTCCGTTATGGCCACCGATTACACCGACGGCATCGCCCTGAAGGCTATGAAGAACGTCTTCGACTACCTGCCCCGGGCCTACAATGACGGCACGGATCTGGAGGCCCGGCAGAAGATGGCCGACGCCTCCTGCATGGCGGGCATGGCCTTCGCCAATGCCTTCCTGGGCGTGTGCCACTCTATGGCCCACAAGCTGGGCGCCTTCCACCACCTGCCCCACGGCGTGGCCAACGCTCTGCTGATCAGTCTGGTGGTGGACTACAACTCTGCCGAGTGCCCCCCCAAGATGGGCACCTTCTCCCAGTACCAGTACCCCCACACTATGGCCCGCTACGCCGAGTGCGCCCGCTTCTGCGGCGTCAGCGCCAAGAGCGACGAGGAGGCTGTGAAGAAACTCATCGAGAAGATCGAGGCCCTCAAGGAGGCAGTGGGCATCAAGAAGTGCATCAAGGACTACGGCGTGGACGAGAAGCACTTCCTGGATACCCTGGACGCCATGGTGGAGCAGGCCTTTGACGACCAGTGCACCGGCGCGAACCCCCGCTACCCGCTGATGAGCGAGATCAAGGAGATGTATCTGAAGGCCTACTACGGCAAATAATTTACACTCCTGCAGGAAAAGAGGGCCCCGGACCGATGTCCGAGGCCCTCTCCCTTTTCTGTTACGCCCTCAATGTCAGCTCCGCCTTGAACAGATCCCCGTCAACGCTCAGGGCGAACCCGCCGCCCATCAGATCCATAAAGCTCTTGGCGATGTTCAGCCCCAGCCCGCTGCCCTCGGTGTGCCGGGAGGCATCACCCCGGACAAAGCGCTCCATCAGCTCATCGGCGCTGATATTCAGCGGATCCCGAGAGATGTTCTTTATGGACAGGACCACATGGCCGTCCCTGGCGATGAGATCCACATAGACCCGTGTGCCGGCCATGGCGTACTTGCACACGTTGCTGAGCAGATTGTCCAGCACCCGCCACAGCAGCCGTCCGTCCGCCAATGCCATCAGGTTGCCCTCGTAGGTGTTGACGATGACCTCCAGCCTTCCAGCGGCCAGCTTCTCGTCGTAGTCCCCTACGGCCTGATGAATAATCTCGTTGACCACAATGGGTTCCAGCTGGACGGCGATGTTGCCGGTGGACGCCTTGCTGGCCTCCACCAAGTCCTCCGTCAGCTTTTTCAGCCGCCGGGACTGCCGGTCCAGCACCGCCACGTACTCCCCGGCGGTGGGGGACAGCTCCTCTTTTTTCAGCAGATCCACGTAGCTGACGATGCTGGTCAGCGGGGTCTTGATGTCGTGGGAGACGTTGGTGATGAGCTCGGTTTTCAGCCGCTCGCTCTTCAGGCGCTGCTCCACCGCCTTGTTCATGCCCACGCCGATGGCGTTGAGGTCCTCGGCGTGGCGCTTCACGTCGAAGTACATCTTCTCCGTGTCCAGCTGGGCCTCCAGATCCCCGGCGGCCAGGGCCGCCCCCATGTCCCGGACCTGCTGGAGCTGGAGGGACAGCCATGCCGCCCCCGCCACCAGGGCCGCGTCCAGCGCCGCCATCACCAGGAAGAAGAAAAAGCCCTCAGAATAGGTCTCCACGATCAGCAGGGACAGCAGCGACTGCCCGCCCAGCACGCACAGCACCGCCAGAATGGCCCGCCAGGTCAGGGGCAGAATGCGCACCAGCTCCGCGAAGGCCCGCCAGCACCGCTTCCACGTCCGCGCGCACCAGCGGTACAGCCGCCAGCAGAGGGTGTTGCGCCACCACTTTCCCCGCTTGAACCTGGCCGCCAGGGTCAGCAGCGCAGCCAGGGACACCGCCGCGCACAGAAAAATCGTGAGGCACAGGGAGGCGATCTCCAGCGCCATGGGCCCGCCGTTCACGCTCATGGCCGGGGTTGTCGCCAGGCCCAATAAGCCCATAGCCAGCAGCAGGTACAGGTCCAGGGGAATCCGGTCCTGCCAGTTCAGGGAGATGCCCTCCCTCCCCGCCTTGTGTCCGGCGGCGCAGAAGAGAAACACCAGCGCCGCCAGGGCAAGGACATACAGCAGCACCGTCAGCAAAACGGTGACGCCGAAGGGCAGGGCCCGCAGGCGCATGTACATGCCCTGACGCACGGCAAAGTTGCTGCCGGCAGGCAGGTCCATGGAGACATAGCCCTTGACGGTAAAGGTCCCCTGCGCATAGCGGTAGGTCTCTGTGGCCGCGGCGAGAGTGGACGCCTCGTCGGGAACCTCGCCCCATCCGCCTATCAGCGCGCCGTCCTCGCCGTAGACTTGGGCGGAAAAGCCGGCGGTTCGCTCCAGCTCAAACTGGGCGGAGTACATCCAGTAGTCATAATCACCGTTCTCCGTGAGGACATAGTCCAGCGCCCAGTTCATGGCGCGGGACATGCCGTTTCTGCACAGAGGGTCGTCCTGAAAGGAAGGAGCTGTTCCGTAGCCGCAGCTGATGTAGATCACGGCGAAGGTACCGATCCCCGCCGCCGACGCCGCGGCAAAAAAGAGTACAATCGCGATAAACTTGGCCCATATATTCTGCCGGAGGTCCTTTTTTCCATCCATATCGATCCCCACTTTCTCATACCATCCCCGGCGGCGGCGTCCGTCAGGGTTCCATCTTATATCCCAGTCCCCACACAACCTTCAGGTAGCGCGGATTGGAGGGGTCAATTTCCAGCTTCTCCCGCAGATGCCGGATGTGCACCGCTACCGCCCCCTCGGAGCCGAAGGCGGTCTCATTCCACACCTGCTCATAGATCTGGGAGGAGGAGTATACCCGTCCCGGGTGGCGCATCAGCAGCAGCAGGATGTTGTACTCGATGGGCGTCAGGTTCACGTTCTCACCGTCCACCGTGACGGCCTTGGTCTCGTCGTCCAGAGAGATGCCGCCGATCACCAGCTTGCTGGGCTTCTGCTCCATCCCACCCAGGGAGGTGTACCGCCGCAGCTGGCTGCGCACCCTCGCCAGGACCTCGATGGGATTGAAGGGCTTGGTGATGTAGTCGTCGGCGCCCACGTTGAGCCCCAGCACCTTGTCGGTGTCCTCGCTCTTGGCGGTGAGGAGGATGATGGGCACGTTGTACTCCTCCCGCAGCTTGGCGGTGGCAGAGATGCCATCCATCTCGGGCATCATAATGTCCATGAGGACCAGATGGAGCTCGTTTTTCCGGGCGATCTCCAGCGCCTCCCGGCCGGTATAGGCCTCGAAGAGGGTGTAGCCCTCCGAGGACAGATAAATCTTCAGAGCAGAGACGATGTCCCGCTCGTCGTCGCAGATCAAAATATTGGCCATATCAGCTCTCCCCCACTTTCTATTTCATTGTAGCACACTTTTATTTAAGAATAAAGGGGCGGAATATTAAGGCGCAATTAAGATTTCCCAGCCCTCTCACCTTTACACTGCAGCGGGCATAGGATGGTGCATACCGGCACATGGAGGTGAACACAATGGAGAACATCCCTGCCCCGGCCGCCGTCATGGAGGCCTGCATACTGGAGGTCATGTGCGACCAGCTTTTGGTCCGCGACCTCAGCACGGACCAGGAGGTGCTGGTCAACACCAACCAATCCTGCTGCTTCTGCCCCTGTGAGCGGGTGGTCATCGAGTACAACGGCGCCATGACCCTCAGTATCCCGCCCCAGATCTCCGCAGACCGGATCCGCCGCGCGTCCCACTGCTGCTGAGCTCCAGATTTCAGCCTGCCCTTCCTTCCGGCAGGCTTTACATATCATGTCAGCGCGCCCTTCGACCCGTTAAGGAAACCTTAATATTTCCCCGCTCCCAACTTAAAAAATCTGTGGTATGCTCCTTATATCCCCAGCCGCCCAAGGGTATCATTATCCGTGTGATGGGAAGGAGATGTGCTATGGAATACCTGAATGTCATATGTTTTGTTCTGTCCCTGTGTCTGAAGATCTTTACCCTCTACTTTGCGGCGGTGGCTGCCTTCGCGCTGGTGCGGCGGAAGCGCTGCCCCCCTGCCGCGCCCCAAACGCGTTTTGCCGTCGTGGTGGCCGCCCGGAACGAGGAGGCGGTCATCGGGGACCTGATCTACAGCGTCCTGCAGCAGGACTATCCCTCTCATCTGCGGGATGTATTCGTAGTCCCCAACAACTGCACCGACCGCACGGAGGCGGCCGCTTCCGCTGCCGGCGCAGAGATTCTGCACTGTCTGGGCCCCATATCCTGTAAAGGGGATGCCCTTCATCAGGCCTTCTCCCAGCTGCGTGACCGCTCATACGACGCTTTCCTGGTGTTTGACGCGGATAACACCCTGCAGCGGGACTACCTGGCCCGCCTGAATGACGCCTTTGCCGCCGGGGCCATGGTCTGCAAATCCCGCACCCGCGCCGGAAACCCGTCCGCCAGCGGCGTGGCGGGCTGCTACGGCCTATACAATGTGATCTTCGATCTGATCTGGAACCGTCCCCGGGCGGCCTGCGGCCTGTCCGCCAAGCTGGTGGGCAGCGGCTTTGCCTTCCGCCGGGAGGTGCTGGAGACGCTGGGCGGCTGGAACACCTCCACCATTGCCGAGGATGCCGAGTTTGCCGCCCAGTGCGCCCGCGCGGGGTACCGGGTTCACTGGGTGCCCGATGCGGTCAACTACGACGAGGAGCCCAACAGCTTCCGCCTGTCTCTGCGCCAGCGTCAGCGGTGGTGCAGCGGCGTCATGCAGGTGGCCAAGCAGGAGGTGCCCAGGCTCTGGCGCGGCGGGGTCCCCCGCCCCCTGCTCCGCTGGGATCTGACCATGTTCCTGCTGGCCCCCTTCACCCAGGCGGTGTCGGGGCTGCTGCTGGCCTGTGCGGTCATCGCCGGCGCGGCGTCCGGCGACGCCTCCGGCCTTCTGCTCTCCGCCTGCGGCGTGGGGCTGTACTGGGTGGGCGGCATGGCGCTGGGGGTGCTCCTGTGCCTGCTGGGCGGCTACGCCCTCCAGGGGATGACCAGGGCCATCCTCCTCTTCCCCGTCTTCATGGCCTCCTGGCTGCCCCTCCAGGTGATCTCTCTCTTCCACGACACCAAGCAGTGGCGTCAGGTGGCCCACAGCGGCCAGACCTGCGCCCGCCAATCTGTGTCCCGCCAGCGCAGATGAGCGCCCGGGGGCCACGGGGCCCCGCATATAAAACAGCGCCCGGACATTAGGGGCGGTGACGTAAGAAAACATTTTAAGCGAGGGTCGGCGTAGCGTCAAGCTG